>MDTB01199324.1_pt1 | contig 11159 bp, 4 predicted proteins | sample 811161 | NCBI WGS metagenome assembly MDTB01 (sample SAMN05326650, study PRJNA326480) | marine metagenome | isolation source: seawater | place: Mediterranean Sea | collected 2009
TCCTTGGGGAATGCCTCAACATGAAAGAGCTAAATGGGCTGATGATTACAATCTAGACCTGCCAACTTTAGCTGATAAAAAAGAGGTTGATGTTTTATACTGGGTTGGATGTGCAGGTTCGTATGACCCAAGAAATCAGGGTATTGCAAAGGATTTAGTCACTATTCTTAAAAATGCTAATATTGATTTTGCTATTTTAGGAAAAGAAGAAACATGCACTGGAGACTCAGCAAGACGATTAGGTGAAGAATATTTATTTGAAACTTTAGCTAAACAAAACATTGAAACGCTCAATAAATACAAATTTAATACTGTAATTACTGCATGCCCTCATTGTTTTCAAGTAATTTCAAAAGAATATAAAGATTTTGGTGGTGATTACAATGTTGTACATCATTCCCAGTACATACAAGAACTAATTGATAGTGAAAAAATTAAAGTTAGTGAAACTTTAGATGGAACTGTTACCTATCATGATGCATGTTATTTAGGTAGATATAATGATATATATGAAGCGCCAAGATCAATTATAGAGTCACTTTTAAGTGAAAGTGGTGAAATTGTTGAAATGAAAGACAATAAATCTGGCAGTCTATGTTGTGGTGCAGGTGGAGGTAATATGTGGCATGAAATATCAGAAGGTGATAGAATAAATATTAAAAGATTTGAACAAGCTATAGATACTGAGGCTGATACCGTTGCAACTGCCTGCTCTTTTTGCGCAATAATGATGGAAGATGCAAAAAATGTAACAGGTAATGAAAATACAATGCAAACCTTAGATGTTGCAGAATTGGTTGCTAAATCATTAGATAAATGATAGACTTTTTTCTCTCTTATTTCCTTCAATTATCTACTAGTAGGCAAACTTTCCTAATTATTATGATGGGCTGCTTGGGCTTTGTCATTCTAGTTTTATCAGTAAAAAGATGGCTTATAAATAGGTGATATATATCACACCCTCCAAAATAAATCATTATTATTTTTTTATTGATAAAAAACAAAATAATTTTTAACTTGTAACATAATTTAACATAAGTATAAAAAATTCGTGTTTTTTACGTATTTTTCGTACTTTATGTCGGAAAATTTTTGATATTGTTTTGATTTATTTAGTAATGGTTTTAAATTTCGACTGATAATTCGAAACAATATTTAATTGATTTAAATAGTAAACAAAACACATAAAACAATAATCTCTAAGGAGGAAAAAAAATGAAACGTTTCATGTTTATTACGTTGCTTGCTTCTTTTGGTTTGTTACTTGCACAAGATGCAGCTGGTACTTATAAATTAACAGGTACCAATGTTAGATATACAAGTCTTGCAAGACAAACTACAGTAGCAACCATTTCGGATGTTTATGGATTTGGTGTTAATACGCCTGTTCAAATTATACCGATAAACTCTGGATTCTTTCAACTTCTTAATGGTCCATTTAATGAAGACAACCTTGAATTAGGTGGTGCTTTCTTAAATGTAACATTTAATGAAGATGGTACAGGATCTGTTAATGAAGGTAGTTACTATCCAACTACTGAATTAGATGAAGAAACATGCCAAACAGCTGGTGCGGTTTTACCAATCACTGATGAGCTAGTTTATACATCTAATTTAGCAAATACTCAATATGTTCAAACTGTGAATGCTGTTGGTAGTTCATCTCTAAGTGCTTTCCAAGGGCAGTTATTAGGTGGTATATCACTATCACAAAGTGAAGAATTAGACTTCTTTACGTTTGGACAAAGTGCTGGTGCGCTTGGTGCATGTGCTGCAGGTTTTTATGCAGATGGTACAGATTGTGATGCTAGCTTTGCTGGTAATGATTGCGCAATCTATGAAGGATGTCCTTCTGCTGGATATCTTTCTAAAGGTCATGATGTTGAAACTGTACCAGGAAATGGTGTAAGAGATATGTATGTCGAATGGCATGCTGTTGATGGCCCATTATCTCAAAGTGGTTTTGGTGATGATATTTTAGATCCATGTGAAGATGGTCTTTGTGTAGCAAATGCTGCAACAGCTGCATGCTTTGAGAGTGATGCAGATGGAAATGTTGTTCCATCTCCAGCTTGTACTGCAGAGGGTGAAGCAATGGATAGAATTTTTGGTGTGCCTTTTTTTGGTACAACAGCAATGAATCCTGAATGTGGTTTTTCACAAGATATCTTAGGTGGTGCTGACCTAGTTGGTGCTTCTTTAGGTGGCGGTGTTGCTGCTGCATGTGGAACTGGCTTACAAGGTGATGATGATGCAAACGGTTATCCTGATGTATTTGATGGTTGCATGATGTTAGGTGGTATGGGAGATCCAGACCCAGCAAGTTCAGCATTTATGAGCGCATGTATGAGTTTAGGCTTTGATGAAGAAACTTGTGCAGGTTTAACTGCTCTTGCTCAGCAAGCTGTTGAAGCAACTACAATTTGCTATAACGTTCAAACACATGATTTTTACCCTGCTTCAGATGCTTCTGAATGTACAGATGGTTACTTCTTCACTAACGCTGCATGGGACTGTTATGGTCTTTTAATGCTAACTTATGATGCTGCTTCACTTTGTAGTGTAGCTGCTGATGCATGGGTTGCAGATTGCGTTTATGGTGATAGTGCAGGAAGAAATTTCTATCTAATGGATACTCAGTTTATACAATGGGGTGGATTCTTTACATGGAATGCACTACAATATAGTCAAACAGGTGATGTTTCTTTCTTAGCTTCTGATGGAGGCTATGATTTTGACCCTGCTTGTTTACAAGATGGAGATAACAGTGATTGTGGTGGTCGTTTATCGATGGAAATGGATCCATTATGTATTCCTGAATTACAGGTAAGAGAAGTATATATCGATTTTGATGAAATTGATGAATGTGCTGCAAATGGTGATGTAACACTTGATGATGTTGTTAACATTCTTGATGTTGTTAACTTAGTTCAAGCTATATTAGGTCTTGAAAACTTAAATGACAACCAAGTATGTAATGCTGATATTAATGTTGATGGAATAGTTAATATTCTTGATGTTGTTGGTATCGTACAAGCTATCCTTGGTAACAGAGGAATTGATGCTACAGAAATTCAAATTTTTAATAATGAAAATTCTGTAAGCATGGAATCTAATGGTTACATTGGTGCTATTCAAATGACATTAAATCATGGTGAAAATTTTGAAATTGAATTAACAGATGATGCTTTTATTGCAAAGCATAATACTGAAGGAACAAAAACAACATTAATGATTGTTGCTCCTGAAAGTAATGAGCTATTCACAGCTGTTGGTGATTTTGAAATTGTTGAAACTTTTGCTGCAAACAGTAATGACTACATTGATGTAGTTAATCCTGAAGCTATTTCACTAGGTTCTGCCTATCCTAACCCATTTAACCCAACAACAAGTTTCGAGCTTAATGTTGGTAATGCAGGTCATGTAACAATGAATGTATATAATGTTATGGGTCAAGTAGTTGAAACTTTAGTAAATAACACTATGGATGCTGGAAGCTACAATATCACATGGGATGCAACAAATTTCTCAAGTGGTATGTATGTAGTAAAAGCTGAAACTGTTAATGGTCTAGCTTCTCAAAAAGTGATGCTAGTTAAGTAATAGTTTTACAAACAACTATATATTTAAAAAAACCCTCATTTTCCTAAATGAGGGTTTTTTTTTATTTTCTGCATAATTTAGAATAAATTTTCTTAAATTAAGAAGTTATGTCAAAACTAACATTTAAAATATATATTTGCAGTTTATTTTTTGTTTTAAATTTTGCTGCAAGTGTAAGAGGTAAAGTTTACGATGAAAACAATGGCAACCCACTAGTTGGTGCTAATGTTTACCTTGAGAACACTTCATTAGGTGGAAGTTCCAATATAGATGGTCAGTATATCATAACTGATATTCCCAATAATTCAACATACACTATAACTGTTAAATATTTAGGTTACAAAGAATTTGCACAGGAAATAAATTTATTTGATAAAGAACTTCTTGATTTAGATATTATGCTTTCTTCTTCAAATATAAAAGTTAAAGGTGCTGAAATTGTTGGTTCTACAAAAACAATTAATGATAAAATAACTAACTCTCCTGCAACTAAAGAATTAATTTCATCTGAGAGAATTCAAGTTGAATCTAGTACTAATCTGGGTTCATATTTAAAAGGACTAAAAGGTGTTGATTACACAGCCTCAGGTATGGATAGTTATTCGATATCAGTTAGGGGCTTTAATAGTAGTTTTAGTTCTAGGCTTTTAACGCTAACTGATGGTAGGGTAGCTAATATTCCAGCACTTAGAGTTGTATCTTACAATACTATTCCCCAGTCTCAAGATGATATAGAAAAAATGGAAGTAATTTTAGGTCCAGCAACAGCATTATATGGAGCTAATGCTCACAGTGGTGTAGTTAATATTGTTTCAAAGCCACCTGCAACTTCTGAGGGGTTTTCTTTACATACTAGTGGAACTAGCGATGATAGACAATTAAGAAAAATAAATGGTAGGTATGCTAAAAAATTAAATGATCATATTAGTTTTAAAGTATCTGGATCATATTTAAATGCTTATGAGTGGGAATACATCTCTGAAGATGAATGGAAAAATCATCAATATACATGGATTGGAGCCCCTAATAGAACTATTGATGGTAAGGATAATAATCCATGGAATAGTGCTTTTAATCTTAGTGATGATCAAGAAGCAAATTGGGAAACTATAAAAGATATTGTAAGATCAGATGGATGGAATATAGATGAGTACTGGGATGACTTAAATGGTGATGGGGTATATCAACAAAATGAATTTATAGGTGACCCTGGCTTAGAGTCAGGTTGGGATACAGTAACAAAATATGTAGAAATTACCTTAGAGGATGGTACTACAGATATTATCTTAATTGGTAATGGAGAGAGTATGGATACTGGAGACCCTGATGGTGATGGAATTATGGGTGAAGATTGGGTGAATGGCTATGATGATGATGGTGATGGTTTAATCGATGAAGATTTTTTTGAAGCTGATGGTATTGATAATGATGGTGATGGTATTATTGATGAAAATATTGATGATGAATATGATTTATCCTATGATGGTATGGACAATAATGGCAACGGTCAAGTAGATGAGTCTTGGGAGTATGATCATGATGGTAATGGAATAAGTAACTGGGGTGAAACTTTAGATTCTGATTTAAAAATTATTATCTATGAAGGCAGAAAAGAAGAACAATTAAATGGTCAAGATAACCCATGGTATTATGTTGATGGTGCCGTTTCTACAGATGATCATATTAGAGGTGACTATATATGGGATGAAGATGGTTTTACCATTATGTTTGATGTATTCACTGATGATTTTGGAAGCGATGGTATTCCAGGAGATTATTTTATTGATGAAGGTGGAAATGATTCTTATGAAGTTGGTGAACCCACTTTATCTTTTGGTGGTCATTTAGACTACGGATTAGATGGGGTAAATTATACATTTGACGAAGGTGAAGGAGATGGAATCTGGCAACCTGGAGATACATGGTTAGATAATAATAATAACGGTATTGTTGATAATTCAGATGAATATGACTTTAATTATGAATTTAATGCTAATACAGATATTTGGCCACCACCTAATGGTTTGTATGATCAAGGTGAGCAAGTAGATGACTGGGGTCAAGATGGAATATTTGGTACTGGCGATCCAGGAGAGGGTAATGGTATAAATCCAATTGATGCAGATGAATTAGATGGTAATTATGATACTGGCGATGGCTGTTACGGGTGTGATAGTGGTGAAAATGAATTAGTAGAACGTTTCCAACAAATTAATGATACTAATGGAGATTTATATGATGATTACCCTGACTTTGAAATTGATAACAGAAAAGTTGAGGCACGTATTGATATAGATGGTATTCCATTTTTAGGTATGGATGATCTTGACATTACAATACAATCTGGTTATTCCTGGTCAAAATCTCAAGTTGTAACTGGTGTTGGTAGATATCTACTTGATGGTTGGGAATATACATTTAATCAATTAAAATTGAGTTATAATGATTGGTTTTTTCAAACTTATCTAAATAATAGTTATTCTGGAGATACAAGGGGTTACTTAAGAGGTGATGTTATAACTGATTTATCAAATAATAGAGCTTACCAAATTCAAAATAACTTTAAAATAAATTCTCTTGATACTGATGTCACATGGGGAATTGACTTTTTCAGAACTGAACCAGTTACAAAAGGAACTATTCTAAATGATGGTCCTAATGGTAGAGATGAAAATGGTAATGGTATCATTGATGATGAAGCTGAGTTTGATAATCCTATAGCAAATGAAGGGGGATTTTATTTTCAATCTTCAACAAAATTAGGAAAATTTTGGTCAGATAAATGGGAACTTATTTTAGCAGCTAGGTTAGATTATCATGATCAGATTGAAGAAGAAACAGGGGTAGATTTATTTGGGCATAAGTGGCAATTTGGTCCAAAATTTGGACTTATGTTTGATCCTCATCCAACAGAATCATGGAGATTAACATTTGGTAGAGCATTTAATACTCCAACTACTACACAACTATTTACAAACTATTATATATATGATTTTAGAATTTTTAATGTTTATTTAAGAGGTAATAAAGATGGTACCAATTATCTGAGAGTAGGCGAAGATACAAATATTAGTCAACCAATGTATTATGATGCAAATGGTAATGCGCAAATTTATGGAAAATATAATTTTGGAGAAAACTATATAGATAGAATTCAAGATATGCCATATTTCTTTTTATATGATACATTTGAAGGGGTACCTTCTGACTGGATACCTCTTGATACAACAAATTTCTTAGTCTATATTCCAGAACCAAATGGAGATGGATATATTATTAAACCAAGTGATGTAAGAGAAGGTGAAAGGTACATTCCTGATATACCTGCAATTAAATCTGAAAAAATTAATAGTTTTGAAATTGGTTATAAAAAAATATTTGATTTTGGTACAATAATGTCAGTCGATTACTATGTTAATCACTATACAGATTTTTTTAGCCCAGCAACCTTTATAACTCCAACTGTTATATATAGATATAATGCTGATGGCTCAGAGGCAACTGTTGATGACTTTGAATTTGCTGGATTTATACCAGGTAATCAAAATAACTCAAACCCCCCCTACTCTACTGGATGGAATGGTTTAGATGATGATGGAGATTGGGATGTTTGGGCAAGTGACTTTGGTTGGGATCTAGATGATAAAGATGGTGATGGTGACCCAAGAGATCCAGGCGAATGGGGTTTTGTTGATTTGGAAACAGGAAATGTTTATACTCCTGCTCAACTTGGTTTTGATGGAAGTGGACTTCCTTGGATATACTCTGATGGTACAACTAATTCATATGGAATCAATTATAACCTTTTAGATAAGGTTGGAATCGATGAATGGAGCCCAACAGAAGGTATGGGTGAATACGAATGTGAAAGTTATCCATGTAGTTCTAATAATGTTCAAGGTAGGGCAACTAGTCCGCCTGAAATTATTTTAGGAGTTTTAAATTATGGTAATGTGTGGACACAAGGAATAGATATGGCTTTTACACAAATTATCAGTGATGAAATATTTTTCAATGGTAATTTCTCATGGTACAATACAACAGAATTTTATAATGAACTAACTAGAAGAAATGATCCTATCAATGCTCCTAAATTTAAATGGAATATAAACTTTAACTATAAAAATGATGACTATGGAATGCTTTCCATTGGTTATAGGCATGTTGATCAATTTGCATGGCAAGATGGGATTTGGTCAGGAGAGATTGGGCCTTATGATTTATTTGATGTTCATTATAAATATGAATTTAACAATCATCTTTCAGCATCTATTTCTTGCCTAAATATCTTTAATGATGTTCATAGAGAAATTGTTGGTGGTGCTAAAATGGGAAGACAAATTGTAATGAGATTTTCAACAGGGTTTTAAATGAAAAATAATTTCATATATATTTTTCTTTTTTTAATATTTTTTTACGCATGTGAAGAATCATCGCAATCTAATGAAGTATTATCATCTAATATAGAGATTCTCTATCCAGAAAATGGCTCATCAATTACATGTGAAGAATGTGTTCTAGAGATTATAACTATTATTGAAAATAAAGAGGTTGGTGACTTAGCGTATGTATACGTTGATAATAATCTGATTTTAAGTGGTCTTTCAGATACTTTAAGAGCTTATTATGAGCCGCCGTCAAATATAAGTCAATCCGTTGAAATTAATGCTCAAATTGTTAGCTTCAATGAAGATGGGTCTACAGAAATAATTTCATCAGATTTAAACACAATAAATTTAAATTATTTTGATATTAATCCTGAAACTATCGATCCAATATTTATGGATGTTAATAATCAATTTAGTATGATGAGATTTCCAGTTACAAATAGAGAGTTTATTAATTTTTTAAATACTAATGAATATCTTGATATTGAAATTGTTGATGTTATATGGGGTGATGAAAATGGTAATAATTATGGAGATCCTCAACTGTGTCATGATAGAGATACTGGTGATCAGTATGAACCAACTGAATGGTGGTATGTAAATGTAAAAGCTACTTTTGGAAATCAAAATATACCGGCTGGGTCATATAGTATATACAAAAATGGATATAACATATATGACACAAATGCAGATTATAGTAATCAAGGTGGCAAAATTAGATATAATTGTGAAACACAATCTTTTTTCTTACCAGATGAACAAGATGGTACTGAATCTATCTATTTAGATCATCCTGTAACAGGTGTTACATGGGTTGGTGCAAACGTTTATGCTAATCATTATGGTTGGACATTGCCAACTGTTGAACAATGGGAAATAGCTGCGAAGCATAATAATGATTGGAGCTATCCTTGGGGTAATCAAATTAGTGAAAATTTTGCAAACTATAATTCAAATACAACCACCCCTGTAGGTTATTTTAATGGTCTTTTAAATCTAAATCTAAGTTTAAGTGCTTTTGGTTTATATGATATGGCTGGAAATGTTTGGGAGCATACTGCAACCTCTTCTGTGCCTGAAGTATATTTTAAAGTTGGTGGCGCTTTTGATAGTGATACTACCCAACTTAAAGTTGGATATACTGGTTTTAGTCTATTTAATCAAGTATCTAATAATACAGGGTTTAGATGTGTCGCAAACCTTGATTATCCATCCTCACCTGCATTAGGCTGTATGGAAGAGGGTAAATGTAATTATGATTTATTTGCTGAAAGTAATTCAAATTGTTTTGATGATGATTGTCTTAATGTTTGTGGAGGTGATGCTCAAGAATTAATTTTTTATCAAGATCAAGATAATGACGGTTTAGGAAATCCAGATATTTATCAATTGCAATGTAATGTACCAGAAGATGGTTGGATTGATAATTCTAATGATTTAGATGATAATTGTTTTTCATCAGATATTAATCAAACTAATATTGATTGTAATAATGTATGTAATGGTGAAGCATATATAGATGGTTGTGATACTTGTGTTGGTGGTGATACTGGTCAAGAAGAATGCAATGAAGATTGCAATGGTGTTAATGGTGGAAGTGCTGCACGTGATGATTGCGATGTTTGTGCAGGTGGTGATACTGGGTTAGAGCCCAATCAGGATTTAGATTGTAATGGTGTTTGCGACCCTTCTACACCACAAGGAGAATTAGATTTGGATAATGGGCTTCAATTTGGAGCTTTTATTGATGATTGTGATAATTGTGTTGGTGGTGATACCGGTTTAGAAGAAAATTATGCTGATTTGGGATGTGGTTGTAATGAGCCTGAAGCACAATTGTATTGTTTAGATAGTAATAGTAATGGATGTTGTGATTGTGGTAATGATAGTGATGGAGCTTGGGATGAATGTGATTCAAATTCTGATGCTGAATTAGTTTGTGAAGATAATGTTAGTAATAATCAAATTAATACAATCTTAGGCTGCTCAAATAGTAATGCAGAAAATTGGTACTGTGATCAAGATGTTAATGAATGTATTGCTTTTGGAGTGAATACAATTCCACCATGTAATTTTATTGATGATGGTAGCTGTATAGTTTATGGATGTTCAGATCCTTTAGCTGATAATTATTGGGATGAAGCTACACAATGTCAAGATGGAACAAATGATAATTGTTGTGATTATACAGAGCCCGTATTAATTAATTTTGGTGTGATTACTGACAATACCATGGAAATACTTATAAATACATCTCATGATGTAGGAGGATTTCAATTTTTTATTGAAGGTACTAATATTTTGTCCGGTTCAGGAGGCTTAGCTGCAGAAGCTGGATTTGCAATATCTTCTTCAGGATCACAAGTATTAGGGTTTTCTTTTTCAGGGACTTCTATACCTGCAGAAAGTAATGGTGTTTTAACTATTTTAAACTATACACCTACTGATATTAATGCATGTTTTTATTTAGGAAGTGGTGCTATTTCTGATGGATCTGGAGATATCTTGCCTGTTCAATTTGGCACAGAACCAGAATCTATTCCTGACACAATCGATAATGACGACTGTATATCTTTACCTTAAATGCTAGATATACTATTAATCGTTGATAGTTTTATATTTCAATTAATTAATATCCATTTAAATCATTCTTTATTTGATTCATTCTTTATTTTTTTCCATGATTTTCATAAAAAATTAGTATTTATTGTTCCCCTACTACTTTTATGGACTTTTTGTATTTTTAAACATAAAAATAAAAGGATGGGGCTTATTTTTTTAATACCCCTATCAATCATCATAACTGATCAAATTGGAAGTTTTATTAAGGATTATAAGCTTAGAGATAGACCCTATATGACTTTAGAAGAAAATAAAATTAATTTGTTAGTTAAAGTTTCACAAAATGAAGATGAGAGTTATAAAAAAACACAAAGTTCTCAAAAGTCTTTTCCTTCTAATCACTCAGCGAATATATGGGCTTTATCTTTGATTATAGGTTATTTATATGCTAATGTAAAAATATATTTTATAATATTAGCATTTTTAATAAGTATATCTAGAGTGTATATTGGTGTACACTATCCAATTGACATCATTTTTGGTGCTTTAATGGGAATTACTATTAGTTCTTTATTAATTAAAATATATCAAAAATTAATTAGGTAA
>MDTB01174224.1_pt1 | contig 11158 bp, 10 predicted proteins | sample 811161 | NCBI WGS metagenome assembly MDTB01 (sample SAMN05326650, study PRJNA326480) | marine metagenome | isolation source: seawater | place: Mediterranean Sea | collected 2009
AATTTAGAATATGATATTTTCTTTGCATTAAGTCATGGTCAACATAGAGGAAATTTAAAAAAAGGTTACATTGATGAGAGAGTTGATTTTTTAAAAAAAATTGATGATGAGAAAATTATTAAAAATTTTTTTGGTGTTGAAAAAAATCCGATTTGGGGAAATCAATTTTTTGAAGAACTAAGTAAATCTAAAATGGGTTTAAATTTTAATAGAGGATCTTCTATCAAATATTACTCTAGTGATCGTATATGTTCTTTAATTGCGAACGGTCTTTTAACATTTTTACAGAAAAATTACTCATATGAAGATTTTTTTGACGATAACGAACATGTAATTTATTTTGATAATCATGAAGATTTAAAGGAAAAAATTCAATTTTATTCAAATAATTTTGAGCATAGATCAAAAATTGCTAAAAAAGGAAAAAATAGATATTTTGAGTTATTTGATCATAAATTAGTAACAAAATTTATGATTAATAAAATTTTTCAAACAAGAATGGAGCACAAGAAATCATGGATGAATTAAACACACTTATTTTTAGAACAGATAGAATAGGTGACTTTATTATATCAAGTCCATTTATATTATCCTATAAAAAAAAATTTAAAGATAATAAAATTATTCTTATTTCATCAGAATATAATTATAACTATATTAAAAATTTTAAATTTGTTAATAAAATTTTTCCATTAAAAAACGAAATTAAATTTTTTAGAAAAATAATAGTCTTATTAAAAATGATTATTTTATTAAGAAAAATCGAGTATTCAAATATTATAATACTGGATGGTAAAAATAGATCTTTTTTTATTTCTTTATTTTTAAAAGGTAAAAAATCTATTTTGTTACAAAGCAAAAACCTTGAATTTTTAAGTAAAATTTTTAACTATACAAGAGTATTTAATTACGAAATACAAAATCAACTTAAAAACTTCTCGTTTTTAGCCAGTAACTTGGATTTCAATATAGATTTAAAAAACTTAGATATTTATAAGGATCATTTTTTTTCAAATGAAGACAATTTAAATAGTAAATATATCACAATACATTTGGATGAAAAATGGTTCACTAAATACTACTACAAAGATTTTACTGATATTAACCCAACTCCTGATCAATTAGAGATATTTATTAAAAAAATTTTAAAAACATTAGGTGAAAAATATAACATAGTAATTACAACTGGAGCAAAAAAGCTTGAGGTTCTTAAAGATTATACTAAACATTTTATTAAAATTAATCAAAATAGATTTGAAAAAAAAATAAATGATAATAAAATTATATTTATTAGCGATTGCTCTTTTAACGATTTGGAAAATATAATCAAAAATAGTTCTTTTTTAATATGTTGTGAGGGAGGTGTAAGTCACGTTTCTCATAATATGAATATAAAAACCATAGCTTTTTATGAAAAAAATAGACTACAACATACTCACTTTTGGACCAGTCATATGAATAAATTAACGCTTTTTGAGAGAAAAGACATGCATAAAATTATAAATGACAATAGCTTTTATAAAATTATATCCTCCAGCATATAGTTAATTTAAAAATCATATGAAAAAATGTCTTTTTATATATGGCAATAATAATGTTGAGGAACTTTTTAATAATCATCCATCTAAAATTAATCTTCATTCTCAATGGATAGCTCTTAAAAACGAACTACATAATTTAGGTATAATGCTACTATCAAAGCACCAACTTGGTTCTTCTAAAGCTGATCTTGAATTACATTTAAATGTTTGGTTATCAAAAGATAATAGATGTCCTAAATTTGCAGTATTATCTGAGACAAAATTTATACATCCAAATAATTCAAATATTAATTTGCTGAGAAAATATGATCAAGTGTTCTCATGGGATAGCTCTCTAATTAAAGATGGATTAGCAACGAAAATACAACTTGCTCATCCGTTGGGTAATGTCTTGATTGACGGTTATAAAAATAGAAATCAATTAGTAGTCTTATTTGCATCAAATAGATCCTTGAGAGGCTGGCATCCTAAATACAACTTATATACTGAAAGAGTCAAAACTATAAGATGGTTTGAAAAAAATGCCATCAATGATTTTAATCTTTATGGTAAAAAATGGAACTTATCAGGTAGATTTCCAACCAAGGTAGGTGCTTTAATTCATAGTTTAGAAAAAAGATTACCATTAAAATATTGTGCTTTTCCATCCTGGAAAGGTCCAATTTCAAATAAACAGGATATCCTCAAAACAAGTCGTTTTTCTATAGTTTACGAAAATATCCAAGGATTAAATGGTTATATAACAGAGAAAATATTTGATGCTTTCGTTGCAGGGAATGTACCTGTCTATTGGGGTGCTAGTGATATTGAAAAATATATACCAACTACCTGTTTTATTAATCGTAAAAATTTTAGGAATCACGAACAATTATATAAGTATTTAAAAAATATTACCGAAGATAGATATTTAATTTATCAAAAGAATATAAAAAAATTTCTTGAAGATGATGCTTCTGATTTTTCATGTAAAAAGTTTGCAAATATCATATCATCTAACATAATTAAGAAACTTAATAATAAACCATCTGCAGAACCCAGCATATAAATGAATAAAGCATCTATAGCTATAGTAATACCGGTTTATAACGTTGAAAATTATATCAAGAAAACATTGGACTCGGTAAAAAATCAGTTATCTAAACCTGATGAAGTGATAATTATTAATGATGGTAGTACTGATAATTCAGCTAAAATAATTAAAGATTACAGAAACTTAAATAATTGGAGAATAATAAATAAAAAAAACGAAGGCCTTGGTTTAACTAGGAATTATGGTATTTCAATTACTAAATCTGAATATATATATTTTTTAGACTCAGACGATATTTTAAAACAAGACCTTATAATAAGATTACGTGAAGTAATTATCAAATACAATAAACCTGAAATGATTTTATTTTCAGGAGAATTTTTTAATGATGGGAAGCATCAAAATTTAAAAATTAATCTTAAGTTTTCGCTTCAAGGGGAATTTACTCGTAATAGCAGATTGATAAGTAAACTTTCTAAAAAAAAAGAGATTTTACCTCAAGCAGGTCGATATCTAACTAAAGTAAATTTATGGTTAAATAATAATTTAAATTACCCAAAAGGTATAGCAGAGGATGAGGCTGTCTTTTTTCCATTACTAGCATTAAGTAAAAAAACAATCGTAATTAGGAAAATTTTATACAAATACAGGGTAGGTCGATCTGACTCAATTACAATGTCACCATTAAATCCTAGACATAAAAAAGATTATTTAAAAAGAATTCATGACACAATTAAATTTATGAAATTAAATAAAAATTTAATTATAAAAGATATAAAAGCCTGGAATTCTAGGTTAGAGAAAAAAGGTATAAATCTTGTATCTTTTTGTCTTAGAACAAATAATTCTATAGATTGGAATGTTATATTTTTAATTTTTTTACATACAAAGAAAATTTCTTTTTTAATTAAAGTTTCATGGAGATTATTTAAATATTTATTTTTAAGAAAATAAAGAATGGCAATTAGATCTAAATTAACAGGTGGTTTAGGAAATCAAATGTTTCAATTTGCAGCTGCATTTACAGTTGCTAAAAGAAAGCAGGTTGACCTTTTTTTAGATTTAGGTTGGCTTGACACAAGAAATTTACATAATGGTTTTGAACTTGAAAATGTATTTGATATTTATTCTAAAGTTAATTTCTTAAAAAAAGATTTCATTTTTAAAAATATTAATATTGGAAGATATCTAGCTAAATTTGATTTTAAACTAAAAACATTTGAGGAGCCACATTTTCATTTTTCATCTGAAATTTTTAATATTTCAAATCACGTTTATTTAAAAGGTTATTGGCAAAGCGAATTATATTTTAGAGAATATTCAAATGAATTAAAAAAAATTTTTATTTTTTCCAAAAATATTAACGAAAGTATTTCTAGTATCAAAAATGAAATTTATAACTCTAATAGTGTATCAATCCATATAAGAAGAGGAGATTATGTATCAAAAAAAAATATCAATCATTATATAGATCTAAAAAATTTTTACTTAAAAGCTGCAAAAAATGTTGCAAGACAAACTACAAACCCAATTTTTTTTATTTTTTCTGATGATCCTGGATGGGTAAGCAAAAATTTTAAGTTAGAATACCCATATAAAATTGTAAATATTAATAATGGTATTAATTCATTTAAAGATATGTACTTAATGTCACTATGTAAGCACAATATTATAGCAAACAGTAGTTTCAGTTGGTGGGCGGCTTGGCTTAACAACAATGAGCATAAAATGGTTTTTGCTCCAAAAAATTGGTTTAAAGATAAATCTATAAATACAGAAAATTTGTATCCAATTTCGTGGATTACTGTTTAGAAACTACTATATTAAAATAACAATTCTTTTTGCTACTTTAGGTCAAAATTTTTCTTAAAAATTTTATATTTTTTGACAATGAATAATGACTATTCCCAACAAATAAACCATTATAATGAAGATGATTAGCATTCTTAAGTGTTTTATGAACCTTGTAATTAAAATATTTCATTACTTCATTTAGAACAAAATTCCCTGTAACTATAGGTCTACATTCAATATTATTTTTTTTTAAAATTTTAATTATAATATCTCTTTTTATCTCTGAGTTTGGCTTAATAATTAAAGAAAAGCCAAACCATGAACTTTTACCTATACTTTTTTGAATTAAATAATTTGGATGATCTTTAAACAGTTTTACAAAAAGTTCAGCATTTTTTCTTCTTTGTCTTAAAAATTTAGGTAATTTTATTAGTTGCCTTATACCAATTGCTCCACTCATTTCTAAAGGTCGAACATTATAACCTGGTAAAACAAATCTGAATGACTCTTTAAACGAGTCATCACTTTTGTTCGAGACGTAATTTTTTTTCGGGAGATTTCTAGTCCAACCATGGGCTCTTAAAGAAAGTAGTATATGATAAAGTTCTTCGTTATCAGTTGTTATGATACCTCCTTCCATTGTTGATATATGATGCGAGAAATATGTGGAAAAAGTTCCTATCTGCCCAAATGTTCCTGTATATTTACCGTTGTATCTAGCTCCTAATGACTCACAATTATCCTCAAAAATAAAAATATTTCTATTTTTAATCATGTTATTTATAATATTAAAATCATTAGGATTTCCCAATATATTAACTGCAACAATCATTTTAGTATTTCTAGTTATAGCTGACTTAAGGTCATCTAAATTATAATTTAATGTGTATAAATTTATATCTACAAATTTCAGTTTTAAACCAAATTGTTGCAAAGGGAAATAAGTTGTTGACCAGGATACGGCTGGTACAATTACTTCATCTCCCATTTTTAACATTGGTTTTTTTGTATAAAAGAAAGATGCTATAGAAATAAGATTAGCTGCAGATCCTGAACTAACCATTAAGCAGTATTTTCTTTTAATAAATTTTTTAAAATTTTTTTCAAATTTGAATACACTATTACTCATAGTGTAGTTGTCACTTTTAATTACTGATTTTATAGCTTTTAGTTCTTGTTGATTCCAAGTGCTAGTGGCTAATGGATAATTACTCATTTTTTATTTGTTTTAATAAAGTGATCAAAGGAACTTTTAATCCCTTCTTTTAAGGAGGTTTTGTTAGTCCATCCGAATTCTTTTAATTTCTTGTTATCAACTAATTTTTGTTTCATTCCGGTTGGTTTTGAAAAATTATATTTATAAGTTCCTTTAAATCCAATAACATCTGCAATAATATTGTAATATTCTATAATACTATAATCCTTTCCTATACCAACATTAATATTCTGAGGCATTTTTATAAAATTTTCTATTGCATAAAAAATGAAATTTGCAAAATCACCCGCATACATAAATTCTCTTCTCACAGAACCATCCCCCCAAATTTCTACAGTTTTATTACCTTCAATTTTTGCCTCAAAAATTCTTCTTATAACCCCTGGTATCATATGAGAACTTTCTGAATTAAAATTATCATATTTGCCAAATAAATTACAAGGAATGACAGTTTTATATAAAAAGCTATTATCTTGACTTGAAATATATTCGCAAAGTTTAGCACAAGCAATTTTAGATAATGCATATGCTTCATTAGTAGGTTCTAGTGCTCCATTAAGGATAAGGTCTTCTGATATCGGGTTTTTTGAGTCTTTAGGATACATGCAAGAACTTCCAAGATTTATAAATTTTTTTATATTTTGATTCTTTGAAGCCATTAAAATATTAAATCCCATTTGAAAATTCTCAACTAAAAATTTTACTGGATATTTGATGTTTGCTTCTATGCCACCTACAATACCAGCTGCATGCACAATGATTTCTGGTTTATTTAACTTTAGGTAATCAAATATTTTTTTATAATCTAATAAATTTAATTCTTTGCTAGTAGGGAATAATATTTCATAATTATTAGCAAGTTCATTGTTAACTATATTACTTCCTATCATGCCGCTACCACCTGTAAGTAGAATTTTTTTTTTCATTTTAATAATACTTTTATGAAATAGATTTTAAATCATTTTCAATCATTTCTTTTACAAGATCTTCAAATGAAATTTTAGGTTCCCAACCCAATTTTTCTTTCATTTTACTTGCATCTCCAAGTAACGAATCGACTTCAGTTGGTCTGTAATATTTTCTGTCTATTTGAATAACTATTTTATTATTAAAAATACCAACTTCATTTTCATTTTCTCCTTTCCATTGTATATTCATGTTTAGATTTTTTGCAGCTAAGTTAATAAAGTCTCTTACAGAATGTTGTTTGCCTGTTGCAATTACATAATCATCCGCTTTTTTTTGTTGAAGCATTAACCATTGTGCTTCAACATAATCTTGAGCATGTCCCCAGTCTCTTTTTGAATTGAGATTTCCCAAATATAATGATTTTTGCAATCCTAATTTAATTTTTGTTAAAGCTCTTGTTATCTTACGTGTAACGAATGTTTCACCTCTTACTGGAGACTCGTGATTAAACAAAATACCGTTACACGCAAAAATTCCGTAAGCTTCTCTGTAGTTTATTGTGATCCAATAGGCATATAGTTTGGCTACACCATATGGACTTCTTGGGTAAAAAGGTGTTCTTTCGTTCTGTGGGGATTGAGATGTTAAACCATAAAGTTCTGACGTTGACGCTTGATAATATTTAGTTTTTTTTTCTAGCTTTAATATGCGTATTGCTTCTAAAATACGCAGTGTTCCTAAAGCATCAGAATTAGCAGTATATTCGGGCTCTTCAAAAGATACTTTCACATGACTTTGTGCTGCTAAATTATAAATTTCGTCTGGTTGAACTTCTTGAATAATTCTAATTAATGAGGTTGAGTCAGTTAAATCACCGTGGTGTAATACAAATTTTACATTACTTTCATGTGGATCTTGAAAAAGATGATCTATTCTATCAGTATTTATTAATGATGTTCGTCTTTTAATTCCATGTACTTCATAGCCCTTATCAAGCAGAAATTTTGCAAGATAAGAACCATCTTGACCAGTAACACCTGTAATTAATGCTTTTTTCATATCAAGTAGTTTAACATATATTATAATATTTTCTTTATATCTAACATGGCCTGATTGAGGTCATATTTAATTTTCCATTTTAATTCTTTTAACGCTTTATTTGAACTACAAAAAGAAGCAGCAACATCTCCCTGCCGTCTTTTTTCAAATTTAAATGAAATGGGTATTCCAGTTTGTTTTTCAAATACTTTTATTATCTCTAAAACACTCAATCCCTTGCCAGTCCCAAAATTATAAACTTTTAAACCTTTTTTAAGTCTATTATTTTTTATCAATGCAACATGGCCATCAGCTAAATCCATCACATGAATAAAGTCTCTAATACAAGTCCCATCTTTAGTTTTATAGTCTTTACCAAATACTTTTAGTACAGGTAATTTTTTTTGAGCAACTTTTATAATATATGGAATTAGAAAATGAGGAATATTTTCGGAATTTTCTTTTATTAATCCAGATGTATGATTGCTAAATGCATTAAAATATCTTGCAATTCTAACAGTCCATTTATTATCATATTTTACAAGATCCATCAAAATTCGTTCGATAATATATTTTGAGGTACCATAAGGATTTTTTGTTTTTCCTATTTTACTAGTTTCGTGCCACGGTAAAGGTTGAGCTTCATTATACACAGTACAAGAAGAACTGAATACAATTTTAAATACTTTATTTTCTTCCATACACTCTAATAAAGATAGAGTAGAAGCAATATTATTTTCAAAATAAGAAATTGGTTTATCAATACTTTCTCTTACTGATTTAAAACCCGCACAATGTATTACAAAATGACATTTGTGTTTATTAAATATTAATTTTAATTTTTTCTTATTTCTTAAATCTACTTTATAAAAAATAATTTTTTTATCCGTAATTTTTTCAAGATTTTTAATTATATTTTGATTACTATTTGAGAAATTATCAATAATAATTGGCTTATAACCATTTTTAATAAGAGAGATTACACAATGAGAACCTATGTAACCAGCTCCACCAGTAACAAATATTTTTCTAAGTTTTTTTTTTTTCATTTTATAATTTAATTTTATTCAATGGATTATTTTTAAATAAATTTGCTTCTTTTATATATCGTCTTATCATTTGGGTTGTTTTGTGACCAGTCATAGCCATTATACTTCTTTCTTCAGCACCAGATTCAGCAGCTGAGGTCGCAAATCCTGATCTTAAGCTGTGTCCAGAGTAATTCTTGCTTTCTATACCTGCTAATTTTAGATACTCCTTTATAAGCAATGCTACCGTTTGATCTGTTAGCCGGTCTTCTGATAATTTCGATCCCTTTTTAAATCTTCTAAATAATGGACCAGTTGTAATCTTTGATATTTTTATCCAATTCTGTAATGATCTAACAGGACAATATTGTGAATTATTAAAATAGGGTAGAGCTTTCAATGAACCTTCACCAAATTGATCTGTTTTCGACTTTCTTAAACTTATTTTAAGTCCTTCTGGGACAAAATCCAAATCATCGATGTCTAAAGAAACAATTTCATTTCTTCTAAAACCTCCAGAAAATCCAATTAAGATTATTGATCTATCTCTTATTTTTTTTATTTCTTCCTTTTTTTGTTTATCTATAACATTAATTACTAATTTTAAACTATTGATTAATAATGGTTTTTTTCCTCTTTGAATGCTACCTTTTCTTCTTTTTATACCCATAATATTTTCAATAATTAATGGATGTTTAGTGTCAAGATAAAGACCTTTTAATTTATGAATAACGCCAATTGACACCAGTCTTCGCCTCAAAGTACTAATTTTTGCATCGTTTGTTGATAAATGAGTTAAATATAAGGAAACTATTTTGGGTTGAGTTGGAAGCGCTTTAAATCCATTTTTTATGCAGAATAAATTAAAATCATTAAAATCTGATCTATATGCTCTGACAGTATTATTGGCTTTTGAATTTTGAAGATTAGTTAAAGTTTCATCCTGTAATTTCTTAATTTCAGATGTTATTTTCGATTTTTTTGGCATAATCTGAAGCATTGAATAAGTATTTTTTAAAGTCATATTTCTGTATTACTATTGATAACAATTAATTATCATTAGTAATATATTAGGTGATTTTAAATGTCAATAGTTTAAAAAATAAATTATGGCATCCTTGAATGGAATAATAGAACCTAATTATTTTCTGATTAGCGCTATAGTTTTTGCAATACTAAGCTCTATTCAATATAAAAAAGTTGGAAAAACAATAGAGACAATATATTTATCAATTCTATTTATTTTTTTTCTTATAAGCTATTTTATACTTATTTTTAGTGATTAGAATTATCCCCATTATTCACAGGTAATTACTAAAAAATAAAAAAACAACTAAAAAGTGATACAAATAGACAATGCAGCTGATATAGTTAGTTTAATTAAGGGGCAACCCTTAACTGGCCGGCTGAAGAAAAACCGCAAGGAACAATTTCAGAGGGCAGAAAGTTTCGCGGGGAATCGCTGAACGCGCGAGACGGGTGGCATGGCGATAGCGAGTCAACGACGTGCCTATAACTACTGTTTTATGCACTGCAAAGTGCATAAAAACGTGGTTTTTCTCATTAAATATTGCATACGAATGTTTGGTACTAAATTTCAATTAAAAGTTTGGAACTTTTTAAAAACTATTCCTAAAGGAACAGTTAAAACATATAAAGAGGTTGCAATTGCTATTAAACGCCCTAAATCAGCGCGTGCAGTAGCTAATGCATGTGCAAAAAACCCATATGCACCTAAAATACCGTGTCATAGAGTAATTAGATCTGATGGAGGACTAGGTGGATACTCTGGTAGAGGTGGAATTAAGAGAAAGCTAAGTTTATTGAGATCTGAAAAAGTTGATATTTAGTGTCATTTTAAACCTACTTTATGATCAAAAAACTAATAAAATCAACAATTTTTTGATATTTAAGTCTATTTTACTATAAATCGCTTTTTGCACCCTTCAGTTGTACTATAAATTAAGATAAACCAAAATAAAGTACCTCTATGGCCTTTTAAAACACATATTCTATAATTGCATTGCTCTACTTTTTAATGATATCAAGGCTCATTTTAGAGTTAAATTTTTAAGAATTTTTTATAAATTTTTTCTGCCCTTCGCACTTATTCGATTAAAATTTTAAATTTTGCGATTAATAAGCTTAAAAAACCATTGGTATTAAACAATTTTACTATTAATGTTAATTTTGTATTAAAATTTTTCTAAATTTGTCTTAATTTTTTTTAAAACAAAAGCTATAAATATTTCTTTATTTGATAAATTGAAAATCGTGTATTAATTTATAAATATTTAATAAATAAAATAAAATAACAATTACAATAGTTTATATGCAAATACTAAAGTAATATATTAGATACTAGTAAATATTTATTTACTATTAACTGGAACGAGTTAGCAAATATTCCCTTCTAGAAATATATAGGCCACTAAGAACAATAATAAATAAACCCAAATAAGTCCAGTTATCAGGTAATTCATGAAAGAAATAGTAACTAATAAGTATATTCGTAATTATCTCTGTATAGCCTAAAGGAGCTAATTTAGAGGCATCTGCGTATTTGAGTGATAATATTAGGAAAAGGTGCGCTACAGAGGCT
>MDTB01012926.1_pt1 | contig 11157 bp, 11 predicted proteins | sample 811161 | NCBI WGS metagenome assembly MDTB01 (sample SAMN05326650, study PRJNA326480) | marine metagenome | isolation source: seawater | place: Mediterranean Sea | collected 2009
ACCTACTGAAGCAGCAGGTTGTGGAGCAATGGGAGCTTTACTTTTATCTTTAGCATATAAAAAATTAAGTTTGAAAAAGTTACAAGAAGCTCTTGTTAAAACACTTGAGATTACAGCTTTAATAATGGTTTTAGTAGCTGCTTCAAATTTTTTTGGAGCTGTATTTGCAAGACTTGGAACTCCAACTTTATTAACTGAGTTTTTATTAGGTTTAGAAATGAATAAATACTTAATTCTTGGAATGATAATGGTAATGATCTTTCTTTTAGGCTGGCCTCTAGAATGGGTGCCTATAGTGATGATTATAATTCCAATCATATTACCTTTGGTGGAAGCTTTAGGTTTTAATTTAACCTGGTTTGCAATTTTAGTGGCAGTTAATTTGCAGACCGCCTGGTTATCACCACCTGTTGCTTTATCGGCTTATTTTCTTAAAGGCGTTGTCCCAGAGTGGGATTTAAAGGATATATATTTAGGAATGATGCAATTCATGGCACTTCAGATAATAGGTTTAATAATAATAATAGTATTTCCAAAAATTGTATTATGGTTGCCAACTCTCTTATATGGACAGTAAATTATATTGGTTTAATATAATAAATGATGGAAGAAAAAGAAAAATTTTCGCTTACTAATTGGGAATTAGTTTCAGTTAATCCAAATGATAAAAATTGGGGATGGCTAGATCTATTTTGTCTTTGGGGTAATTTAATATTAAGCGTTGTAGGTTTTTCATTAATAGCTTCATTATATCTATCATATGATTTAAATTTTTTAATAGTCTTATTTGGTAGCTTGATTGCTTCGTTTTTAATTTATATTTTTGCTAATCTAATTAGCAAACCATCACAAAAACATGGGATTCCATTTCCAGTAATTTTAAGAACTTCCATGGGAGTTAGAGGAGCAAAATATGTTGCGATGCTGAGAGGTATGGTTGGAGTTTTCATGTTTGGAGTACAAACATTTTTCATATCTAAATCTATAGGATATTTGATAAGAATTTTTATATATTCAGTAGACAACAATGTTTTGAACAACGATTTATTTTTATTATTCTATATGGGCATGAATGTTATTGATCTAATAGCATTTATATTCACCTTGTTGATACAGTTTTGGCTTTTCGGTTATGGACAATCAAGATATAGATCATTTATAAATTTTTCAGCTTTTTTTGTTTATTTTGGGCTAATATTATTTTTAATAATAATAATTTCAGAAAACTTCAATGCACTTTCAAACTCTTTTAAGTTAACTTTTAATATAGATAATGTCATCGCTAAAAAAAATATTGTTCCATTAATTTCAGTTATTGGTACTATATTTGCATATTTTTCAGTTATTATCGTTAGTCTTGGAGATTTTTCGAGATATATTAAAAACGAAAGTGAATTAAAAAAAGGAAACCTAACAATATTCTTAAATCTAATTTTTTTCTCTATTTTAAGTATATCTATAGTTTTAGGAGTTGATATTATTTTAACCAAAAATATGATTCAAATAGATCAATTATTAACAAATCCAACAGATATTATTTCAAAATTTGACAACACATTTTTAACAATAGTAGCTCTGGTATTTATTTTATTTGCGTCAACCTCAACAAATTTAATTGCTAATTATATACCTTCTCAGAATGCATTTATTAATTTTCTACCAAAAAATCTATCTTTAAAAAGTTCTGGTTTGTTGATTATATTAATTGGATTTTTTATAGGATTATTTTGGCTACCTATTTTAAGCCAAATTGGAGTTTTATCTATAGTGGATACCATAGGATGTTTTTTTGGACCTATATTTGGAATTATGATAATTGATTATTATCAAATAAGAAATAAAGAAATTATCAATAAAGATATTTTTTCATCAAGTGACAAAAGTGCATATTTTTATTCAAACGGCTGGCAAATTAAAGCTATTTATTCTTTGTTAATTGGTTTTATATTTGCAGCATCTACAATATGGAATTCTGAATTAAGATTTCTTCAATCTTTTTCTTGGCTAATTGGATCGTTACTTTCAGGTATAACCTACTATTTATTAGCTAACAGAGAATAATTTAGATGAATAAATTTGATTTAAATAATAGGACAGCAATTATAACTGGTGGAGCCCAAGGATTTGGACTCGATATAGCAAAAAATTTTTTAAAGTCAGGAGCAAAAGTAATTATATGGGACATAGATAAGGTAGAATTAGAAAGATCTGTTAAAATTATTAATAATTCAAATTTGTCATATAAAGTAGTCGATGTTTCTGATTTTAAACAAGTTGCTGAAACAGTTGATCAAATAACTAGTACCACCAAAATTGATATTTTAGTTAATAATGCTGGTATTACTGGATCTACAGAAAATTTATGGGATTACAATCTTGAAGAATGGAAAAAAGTTTTAGATATAAATTTATTGGGCACTTTTTATTGTTGTAAATGTATTATTCCAAGTATGTTAAAAAATAATTATGGTCGAATAGTTAATGTTGCTTCGGTTGCAGGAAAAGATGGCAATGCAAATGCTAGCGCATATAGTTCGGCAAAGGCTGGTGTAATAGGGTTAACTAAATCCTTAGGAAAAGAATTGGCAGACAAAAATATAGCTGTAAACGCAGTAACCCCTGCTGGTGCTAAAACTAGAATTTTAGACCAAATGTCAGAACAACATGTTAAATTTATGCTTTCAAAAGTACCCCGAGGTAGATTTCTTGAACTTGAAGAGTTTTCCTCATTAATTTGCTGGCTTTCCTCTGAGGAAAATTCGTTTTCAACGGCTGCAGTTTTTGATATTAGCGGCGGGAGATCTACTTACTAGGCTTAGTTTTAGGAAAAATTATTTTATATTTTTTATTAAAATCAGCTTCTTTTGATATAGTGGGCGCCAAAATCATAATAGACCAATAGATTAATAATAAAAAGAGGGATGTAGATTTCATAATTATTTTTAATCAAAAATTTTGTATTTTGAATGTTTAAATTTTGTCAAAATTTTGATTATAGGATTTTATTGAAAACAATCTGATTTAGTTTATATGAAATAAATGTTTAAAAAAATCTCATTTTTACTTTTAGCAATTTTATTTTTAAAAGATGCTTTTGCTGGCGAAATCGTTAATACATTTGATTTCACAAATGAAGAATTTAAAAATTTAAAAGTAAAAAAAATCAAAAAATTAACCACTTATACTCTTGGCTCTAATGAAAATGGTAGTTATTTAAAAGCAGAAGCCGAGGGAGTCGCATCAGGACTTGGAAAAGAAATTAAAATAGATTTGAACAAAACTCCCTTCATCAATATCACCTGGAAGGTTGAAAAGGATTTATCTGGTATAGTGGAAGACTCTAAAAAAGGTCATGATTTTGCGGCCAGAGTTTTTGTAATAAAGAAGACAGGAAAAACTGCTTTATCTAATAGGGCAATAAATTATGTTTTTTCAAGTAATAGACAAGTTGATGAATATTGGACAAGTCCGTTTACAAAAAAATCTATTGATTATGTTTTAGCAACTACCAAGGAATATAATAATGAGTGGGTTTCAGTTAAAGCAAATGTAAAAAAACATTTTAAACAACTACACAATTTAGACGTAGATGAACTAAATGGAATAGCTATTATGACAGATACCGATAATTCAAAACTTAATGCGATTTCTTACTATCAAAATATATATTTTTCATCTGAGTAACTATAATTTTAAATATTTTTTTAAAAAAAAACTAATAAAAGATAACAATATTGCAGCAACAACATCCTCAAGAGGTGTTGCATTTGGAAACCCAAAATTCCAAATTATTACACCTATTAACCAACTAATATAAACTTTCATAAGTTTTTATAATTGATGAGTAATTTTTAATACTTTTTTAAACAAAGAAGTCATTTTTTTTTCATTAATCCTTCCGGTATTAACGTTTCTAGGACTTGGATGATAACATCCAACCAATTGAATATTATTTGGCAAACTACAAACAATATTGTGACTAAACTTTATTTTATCAGTAAAATTATAATTCTCTTTAAAGAAATAAATGCATGCATCAAAAGCAATTTTTCCTAAAGCAACTATTACTTTTACATTTTTTAAAAGATTTATCTCTTCTTTGAAATAGTTGAAACAATTTTGTAATTCTTTTTTAAGCGGTTTATCACCTGGAGGTACACATTTTAAAGCAGTAGTAATGAATGCATTATTTAATTGCAAACCATCATTTATATGATCAGAATAGTTTTGGTTTGATATTTTTGCCTTGAATAAACATTTGTATAAAAAATCTGATGATTTATCTCCTGTAAAAACTCTACCCGTTCTTGTTGCTCCATGGGCAGCTGGCGCCAATCCAACTAAAAGTATTTTTGCCCTCGTATCACCAAAACCTGTTATTGGTTTACCCCAGTATTTTTGACTTATGTATTGTTTTCTTTTATTTTTAGATATTTTTTTTCTAAAATTTACTAATCTTTTACATTCTTGACATTTAATAATATCTTTATTTAATTTTTGAAAATTATTTTTTTTCAATTAATTTTCCTTTTTGTCATCGTAAAGTAATGCAATTAAAAATAGCGCAGTCCAAATTAATGCTAATATAGATTTAAAAATCGTATTTTCGCTCCATAAACCAAATCCAACAGCTCCAACAATTATTCCAAGTATGTAAATAATGACAATTATAATAGTTTTATTCATTTATATTTTTTTTAAATAAAGATTTACCATTCTTTTTTTTGTGCTCATAAGACTCTTTAAAGCTTTCTAATTGCCATCCTTTTAGTCGTTTTTCTATAATTTTAAGATTTTCTATTTTCCACTGATCTGGTGTACTTTCATTTTTCCAATTTTTTTTTTCATCATTGCTTCTTCCACACCCATAACAATAACCTGTCACAGGGTCAGTTCTACAAATACTTATACACGGTGAAATAATCATTTTTTATATATATAAGTAATTTATAAATAATTATCTATCGTTTTTATAATTATTGGCATTGGACAAATGTTATCTATAATATATAAAAACAGCGTAATTTGTGGGCGAGTGGCGGAATTGGTAGACGCGTTGGTCTTAGGAACCAATAGTGCAAGCTGTGAAGGTTCGAGTCCTTTCTCGCCTACCAAAAATTAAATAATTATGAAAGTTACAATCGAAAATAAAAAAGGTTTAAATAAAGATCTCAAAGTCTTTGTAGACAAAAAAACCATGAATACATACATGGAAGACAAATATGAGGAAATTAAAAAAAATGTAGTTTTAAAAGGTTTCAGACCTGGAAAGGTACCTAAAGAAGTTTTAAAAAGACAATTTGGAAAAGCAATTTTTAATGAAGTTCTTGATAAAGTTTTAAAAGAAACATCTTCAAAAGCTTTAGATGAAAATAAAATTAAACCCGCGGGTCAGCCTAAAATTGATTTAAAAATTTATGGAGAAGATAAAGATCTTGAGTACATTATTTCAGTAACAGAACTTCCAAAGGTTGAATTAAAGCCAATAGAAAATTTGAATTATACTGAATACGATGTAGATATTGAAAAAGATCAAGCAGATAAAAGAATAAAAGAAATTGCAAAAAACCAAAATAATTTTGTAGATGTTAGTTCAGAAACAAAAAGTATTGAAGGCTATTCAGTTGTTTTTGATTATAAAGCTAAAATTGATGATAAAGAATTTAAAGGTGGAGAGGGAAAAAACACACAATTAATTCTTGGTAAAGATTTATTTATTAAAGGATTTGACAAGGGATTAATAGGTGTTAAAAAAAATGATGAAGTAAACATTGAGGTCAATTTACCTGAAAATTATCCTGAAAAAGAATATGCAAATAAAAAAGCAAAATTTAAATGTAAAATAATTTCAGTGAAAAAACCTGAAGAAATAAAAATCAATGATGAATTTGCAAAAAACCTAGGAGCCAAAGATTTAAATGATTTGAGACAGTTAATTACAAAACAAATAAATGATGAATATAAAAATTCATTGAACACATTATCTAAAAATCAAATTCTAAAGCAATTAGAGAAATTTGAAGTAAACGAAATTCCAAACAATTTAGTTGAACAAGAAGTTAAAATTTTATCTGAAGGAATTAGTGAAGAAGAAATTAAAAAAAATAAAAAAAAATTTGAAGATAGTGCAAAAAAAAGAATTAAAGTTGGTCTTATATTAAATGAGTTTGCAGAAAAAAATAATGTTAAAGTCGAAGAACACGAAATCCAAACTGAAATCCAGAAGCAAATAAGAATGATGCCAGGTCAAGAAAAAATTGTGATGGATTTTTATCAAAAAAATCCATCTGCTTTAGCTAGTATTAGAGGAAACGTTTATGAAGAAAAAATAATAAAATTAATTATTAGCAAGTCTAAAGTGAATAAAAAAAAAATTAGCAAGACAGAAGCAGAAAAGATTTTAAAAGAAGCTCACGATCATTCTCATTCACATAAAGATGAGATTGAGGATACTAAAAATAAAAAAGAAACATCATCAACAAAACCTAAAGAACCAAAAAAACCTAAAACCAAAGCCCAAAAATCTAAAAAAACAAAAAAAGTTAGCAAAAAGTAATTACAAGTTGTATAAGTTCAAACGAATCAATTTATGACAACAAAAATATCTGAGCATATGAATACTTTGATACCTATGGTTGTTGAACAATCAAATAAAGGTGAACGGGCTTATGATATTTATTCAAGACTTTTAAAAGAAAGAATAATTTTTTTAGTCGGTCCTATAAATGACTCAGTAGCATCCTTAGTTACTGCGCAGCTTCTCTATTTAGAATCTGAAAATCCAAAAAAAGAAATTTATTTGTACATTAACAGTCCAGGAGGATTAGTTACAGCAGGCTTTGGAATTTATGATACGATGCAGTATATTAAACCAGATGTCTCAACTTTATGTATTGGACAAGCTGCATCTATGGGCTCCTTTCTTTTAGCTGCTGGTCAAAAAGGAAAGAGATTTTGTTTACCTAATTCTAGAATTATGGTTCATCAACCTTCTGCAGGTTTTCAAGGTCAAGCAACTGATATAGAAATTCACGCAAATGAAGTGCTGTCATTAAAAAATAGACTTAATGAAATTTATTCAAAACATACGAACAAAACGCCAGAAGAAATTAAAAAGGCTTTGGAAAGAGATAACTTTATGTCGCCAGAATCTGCAAAAGAGTTTGGTTTAATCGATCAAGTAGTTGAAAAAAGAACTTAAAGCACAAGATGTTGTTTTGTTAACAACCTGTACTTGATTAAAATAAGTCTTCTGTAATAAAGTAGTTAAATTGATTCGTTAAAAAAATATTATGACAAATAATAACAAAAATATTTTGTATTGTTCTTTCTGCGGAAAAAGTCAACACGAAGTAAGAAAACTTATTGCGGGACCTACTGTATTTATATGTGATGAATGTGTTGAACTTTGCATGGATATTATAAAAGAAGAAAGTAAAGATACATTTGTAAAACATCAAGATGGCCTTCCTACACCAAAAGAAATATGTTCTGTTTTAGATGATTATGTTATTGGTCAAAGACATGCAAAAAAAGTTTTGTCTGTAGCTGTTCATAACCATTATAAAAGATTAAATCATGAAAGCAAAACTAGTAAAACGGTAGAACTTTCAAAATCAAATATTTTGTTAGTAGGCCCAACCGGATGTGGTAAGACATTATTAGCTCAGACATTAGCTAGAATTTTAGATGTGCCTTTTACTATGGCTGATGCAACTACTTTAACCGAAGCTGGTTACGTTGGTGAAGATGTTGAAAATATTATACTAAAACTTTTGCAGGCAGCCGATTATAACGTTGAGAAGGCTCAAAGAGGAATTGTTTATATAGATGAGGTCGATAAAATAAGTAGAAAGTCAGAAAATCCATCCATTACCAGAGATGTTTCTGGTGAAGGAGTTCAACAAGCTTTACTTAAAATAATGGAAGGAACTATAGCCAGCGTTCCCCCACAGGGTGGAAGAAAACATCCACAACAAGAATTCTTGCAAGTTGATACTACAAATATTTTATTTATTTGTGGAGGAGCTTTCGCGGGCTTAGATAAAATTATTTCTCAAAGAGACAAAGGAACCTCTATAGGTTTTGGAGCTGAAGTTAAAAACACAGAAGATAAAAAAACTGGTGAATGGATGAAACTTCTAGAGCCAGAAGATTTATTAAAGTATGGATTGATTCCAGAGTTTATTGGCCGACTTCCAATTATCGCAACTCTGGAAGATTTAGACGAGAAAACGTTAGTAAAAATTCTGCAAGAACCAAAGAATTCTTTAATAAAACAATATCAAGAATTATTTAAGTTAGAAGGTGCAAAACTTACATTTAAAGATAGCGCTGTTAAAGAAATAGCAATTAAAGCTATAAATAAAAAAACAGGGGCAAGAGGTTTAAGGTCTATTCTTGAAAATATTTTATTAAAAATAATGTATGATTTACCCAGTCAAGACAATGTGGAAGAGGTTATTATTGACGCATCAGCCGTTAAAGGTCAATCCCAACCAATTGTTGTTCATTCGAAGAGTAATAACAAGATCAAGTCTGAAAAATCATCAGCTGCATAATAATTTAACGTTAATAAACAATAAAAATCTATTGCATTATTAACATTAATATCCATATTAAGCATATGGAAGTTAAAGTTAATTTACCGTTATTGCCACTTAGAGATATTGTAGTATTTCCAAGCATGGTCATCCCTCTTTTCGTAGGTAGAGATAAATCAATATCTGCACTTAATGAAGTAATGAAAAATGATAAAAAAATTATCTTAGTTACACAAAAAAATTCAGAAGTTGATGATCCAAAAAAAACAGATGTTTTTATTTATGGATGTGAAGGAAATATATTGCAATTACTTAAATTACCAGACGGAACTGTTAAAGTTTTAGTAGAGGGCAATAAACGTGTTAAAATTTTAGATTTTAAGGATGGTGAAAAATTTCTAACATGCGATTTCAGTTACCAAAATGATTTATTGATAAAAGATGAAGATTTATTGCCGTTAGCTTTAACTGCAGTTCGAAGACTTGAAAAGCTGACTTCTGTTAATAAAAAAATTTCAAATGAAACAATAAACAGTATTAAACAGCTTAAAGATCCATCAAAAATTGCTGACAATATAGCTTCACACCTAAGTACTACGATATCTGAAAAGCAACAATTATTCGAAACACTTGATGTTAAAAAAAGATTGAATGCAATAATTAAAATAATGGAAAATGAAGCAAGCATCATTGGTGTTGAAAAAAGAATAAGAGGCAGAGTAAAAACACAAATGGAAAAAACTCAAAGAGAATACTATTTAAATGAACAACTCAAAGCGATTCAAAAAGAGCTTGGCGAGATAGAAGACGGAAAAGATGAAACATCAAATCTTAACAAACAAATCTTAAAAGCAAAAATGCCTAAAGAAGTTCAAAAAAAATGTATGACAGAACTGAAAAAATTAAAAAATATGAGTCCAATGTCAGCTGAAGCTACTGTTGTAAGAAATTACTTAGATTGGATGGTAGATATTCCATGGCATAAAAAAAGTCATGTTGATATTAATCTAAATAAAGCTTTAAAAACTTTAGATGAAGATCATTACGGATTAGAAAAAGTAAAAGAAAGAATAGTCGAATTTTTAGCTGTACAGAAAAGAATGGAAAAAATAAAAGGTCCAATTTTGTGTTTGGTGGGACCACCCGGAGTAGGAAAAACTTCTCTAGGAAAATCAATAGCTAAAGCAACTAACAGACAATTTGTAAGAATGTCTCTTGGCGGAGTTAGAGATGAAGCTGAAATAAGAGGTCATAGAAGAACCTACATAGGTTCACTTCCAGGTAAAATTATGCAAATGATGAAAAAAGCTGGCACAAAAAATCCATTAATTTTATTAGATGAGATAGATAAAGTTGGAAATGATTACAGAGGCGATCCTTCTTCTGCATTACTTGAAGCGCTTGACCCAGAACAAAATACTACATTCAATGATCATTATTTAGAGGTAGATTATGATCTATCAGATGTTATGTTTGTTACAACAGCTAATACTTTAAATATTTTACCTCCACTATTGGATAGAATGGAAGTAATAAGAATTCCTGGTTATACCGAGGATGAAAAAATAAATATTGCCAATAAATTTCTTCTACCAAAACAAATTAAAGAAAATGGAGTTAAAGATGGTGAATTCGATATAGCAGATGGAACAATGAAAGAAATTATAAAAAACTATACACGTGAATCAGGTGTAAGAAATTTAGAAAGAGAGATATCTAAGATTGCAAGAAAAGTGGTTAAAAAAGTTGTCAACGGAGAAGAAAAAAAAGTAACAATTGATGGAAAAAACGTTTCTGATTTTTTAGGGGTGATGAAATTTAAATATGGTGAATTAGAAAATGAAGACAGGGTAGGCATTGTTACTGGTTTGGCCTGGACAGAATTTGGTGGTGAGATATTAAAAATTGAAACAGTGCACATGCCTGGCAAAGGAAAAATGCAAATAACAGGTAAATTAGGAGATGTAATGCAAGAGTCGGTCAAGGCTGCAAAATCATTTGTAAGATCAAAAAGTTTAGAGTATGGGATTATCCCCCCAATATTTGAGAAGAAAGATTTTCATATTCATGTACCAGAAGGAGCAACTCCTAAAGATGGGCCTTCGGCAGGTATTGGAATGGTAACTTCAATTGTATCTTCAATTACGGAAAATCCTGTGAATAAAGAGATAGCAATGACAGGAGAAGTTACAATTACCGGACAAGTTTTACCAATTGGTGGATTAAAAGAAAAATTATTAGCAGCACACAGAGCTGGAATTAAACATGTAATTATTCCAAAAGATAATGAAAAAAACCTTGTAGATATACCTAAGAAAGTTAAGGAAGATATTAAAATTTCTACAGTTGATAACGTGGATGAAGTGTTGAAGATAGCATTAAAGAAAGAATTGAAAAAAATAGAGTGGACAGAAGTAGAAAATATTTCTAAATCTAAAAAAGAAGATAAATCTCAAGCTAGTATTCAATAATTAATAATTTACATTAACTAATCCTTGATGTAATAGTAGTCCGATTTTGGGCGGTTAGCTCAGTTGGTAGAGCATCTCGTTTACACCGAGGGGGTCAAAGGTTCGAGTCCTTTACTGCCCACCAAAACACGGGGGTGTAGCTC
>MDTB01049342.1_pt1 | contig 11157 bp, 9 predicted proteins | sample 811161 | NCBI WGS metagenome assembly MDTB01 (sample SAMN05326650, study PRJNA326480) | marine metagenome | isolation source: seawater | place: Mediterranean Sea | collected 2009
ACAATGAGAAATGACTATAAAGTAAAAGATATATCATTAGCAGAATTTGGTAGACAGGAAATTCTGCTTGCCCAAGATGAGATGCCAGCACTAATGCAGTTAAGAGACAAGTACCGTGATGAGCAACCACTCAAAGGAGCTAAAATTATGGGGTGCATCCACATGACTATCCAAACAGCAGTATTGATTGAAACCTTAATTGATCTTGGTGCTGAGGTGAGATGGTCATCATGCAACATCTTCTCAACACAAGACCATGCAGCAGCTGCAATCGCTGCTAAGGGAATTCCTGTGTTTGCATGGAAAGGAGAAACAGAAGAAGAGTATGAGTGGTGTTTGGACCAAACCATCAACAAAGATGGTAAACCTTGGGATGCCAATATGATTCTTGACGATGGCGGTGACCTTACAGTTAAAGTGCATAAAGAATATCCAGAAATGCTTGATCACATTCATGGCATTTCAGAAGAAACAACTACAGGAGTTAAGAGGCTAAAAGAAATGTTAGCCAATGGTGAATTAAAAGTACCTGCTATCAATGTGAATGATTCAATAACAAAATCTAAAAACGACAATAAGTATGGTTGTCGGCATAGTCTTGATGATGCCATTAAGCGTGGCACAGATATGCTGTTAGCTGGCAAGAAAGCATTAGTTATTGGTTATGGAGATGTTGGCAAAGGATCAGCAGAATCATTAATGCAGCAAAAAATGATTGTTGATGTTACTGAAGTTGATCCAATATGTGCAATGCAAGCATGTTTTGATGGTTTTAGTGTAGTTTCTGCTTATAGACATGGGGAAAGCACCAGTAATAACAATTTAAAAAGAGAATTATTGAAAAAATATGATTTAGTAGTAACTACTACTGGAAATATCAATGTTTTAGATAAACATATGTTGGGGGCATTAAAATCTGGTTGTGTTATTTGCAACATAGGGCATTTTGACAATGAGATTGATGTGGCATTTCTCAGAGAATTTAAGTGGCTTGAAGTTAAGGAAGGTGTTCATAAAATTCAATTATCTGAAGATAAATATTTAATTCTTTTGGGTGAAGGAAGATTAGTGAACTTAGCTCTTGCTACTGGGCATCCAAGTAGGGTTATGGATGGCTCATTCTGTAATCAAGTGCTTGCACAAATAATGCTATTTAAAGAAAAATTTGGGGAAAAAGATAAAGCACAATATAAACCATTCGTTGTATCTTTGCCACGCAAACTTGATGAAGAAGTTGCAGAACTTATGGTGAAAGGATTTGGTGGGGAATTAACAAAATTAACTCAACAGCAAAAAGAATATATCAATTACAGCTCAGAAAACCCATTCAAAGATCAAGAATATAAATATTAAGAATAAAGCTTAACTAATTTCGCAGGGTTACCTGAGTATAGGCCTCTCTGAATAGCATCATCACGTAAAATAGACCCTGCATCAAGCTTTACTCCATCCGAGACTTTTAATTTTGGAAAGCAAGCAGATTTAAGGCCAAAGACACATCCAGAACCAATAATACATCCTCCACTTATTTCTACAAAGGGGAAAATGGCCGAAAATTCTCCAATTATAGAATCATGGCCAACTATAGAGTAGTAGCTTAAATAAGTGAATTTTTCAAGCGTTACATTGCCAGTTAGAATTGATTGCGGCCCAAGAATGCACCCTTCTTTGATTATTGAGTAATCTGAAATTTGTGCACTTGGATGAATATAAGTTTCATAAGTAAATTTATTTCTTGGAAAAGCACCTAGTACTCTTTTTTTTACTTTAGGGAAAGCAGCAGCAATTATTATGCTTTCGTCTGCTTTAATAGTTGATTTTAATTTATCATCATTACCTTTGTAGAAATGCTGAAATTCTTTGACGTCAAAATTTTCAGGACCCCAACACCCTAAGATTTCATATCTTTTAATTTTCTCTGAAGTGATAAAGCTTATTAACTCTTTTGATACACCACCAGTGCCAATTATATGTACTTTTTTAGCCACGTTAATATAATACAATAAGTTTTGGGCTGAGTGGCAGAGTGGTCATGCAGCGGACTGCAACTCCGTTAACATCGGTTCGATTCCGTTCTCAGCCTCCAGTTATGAAAATTATTATTACAGGCTCTTCAGGTTTTATAGGTTTCAGTCTCGCAAAACAATTGTTAAATTCCCAAATATTGGTTACAGGAATTGACAACCATTCAGATTATTACGATGTAGGTTTAAAGCAACATAGAAGGAAATTGCTAAAAAGTAATAACTTTAAATTTAAGCTATTAGATGTTAATGATATCTCAAAATTTGATGTTTCGAATGAAAAATTTGATATCTTAATTCACCTTGCTGCTCAAGCGGGGGTAAGATTGCCAAAAAGTCAACACTATCTTTATGAAGAAACAAATATAAAAGGCTTTGAAAATATATGTAGATTTTGTATTGAAAATTCAATTAGCAAAGTGATTTATGCATCAAGTAGTTCGGTATATTCTGATTCTGAAGCAACTAAGTTCATTGAGGATAAGACGCCACTAGCTCCAAAATCATTGTATGGTAAATCTAAACTTGCAAATGAAAACTTTGCTCATTCTATATACGAAAAGTTTAATTTAAAAATGGTAGGGCTTAGGTTTTTTTCTGTGTATGGTCCATATGGGCGTCCAGACATGGCATACTACCTTTTCTCTAATAAAATTAAAAATAATGAAAAGGTAATTCTTCATAATAATGGGGAAATGGCAAGAGACATGACTTTTATTGACGATATTATTGATGGAATAGAAAAAGCGATAGAGTTTATAAACACAAGAACTGAACCATGTAATGAAATATTTAATCTTGGTAATGATACTCCAATAAAAACCTCCTTTTTGCTTAAAACGTTAGAAAGAAAATTCAATAAAAATGCTAAAATTTTCTCAACTGAATCTGCTAATGAGTCAAAGTTTACTCATGCTGATTTGACCAAAGCAAGAAATGTTTTAGGATATGTCCCGCAAGTAAGTTTTAGCAAAGGGATTGATAAATTTTATAATTGGCATTCAGAATATGAAACATAAAAATAATAAAAAAATTGCCATTATAGGCCATGGGTTTGTAGGTAAAGCTACAGACTGGGGTTTTAATAAAAATATAGATAAATTCATCTTTGACCCAAAGTACAATACTAATTATAGCGACTTATATTCATTTAATCCTGAAATGGTTTTTGTCTGTGTCCCAACTCCAATGAGTTCTGATGGCAGTCAGGATTTGAGCATTGTTGAATCAACGACCAAAATGCTATTAAAACGTTGTCCAGATTCAATAATAATTTTAAAAAGCACAATAGTTCCATCAGCCTTGTCTAAATTGCTTAAAATTTCACGCAATTTAATTTATAACCCAGAGTTTTTAAGGGAAAAGTATGCAAATGAAGATTTTGTTAATTCTCCAATGATTATTTTTGGAGGCGATAGAAATATTGCTGAGAAAGTTTCAAAATTGTACCTTGATCATTCTAGGTGTGTTAACAAAGATCATATATTTACAGACTTATTGTCAGCAGCATTAATAAAGTATTCAATAAATACATTTTTAGCTACAAAGGTAATATTTTTTAATGAAATTAAAGATATATTTGAACAGCTAGATGTAAATGATTCATGGGAAAAAATTATAAGAACTATTTCTCTTGATCTTAGAATTGGATCAAGTCACATGGATGTGCCTGGACATGATGGAAGAAGAGGTTTTGGCGGCGCTTGCTTCCCAAAAGACTCACTTGCTTTTGCTAAGTGTGCAAAAGAATTGGGTTGTGAGCTTTCTGTATTGACAGCTGCAATAAAAACCAACAATAAAATCAGATCGCAATATAAAACATTAGATAAGAGAGAATCAGAGCAAAATGTTTCATTCGATGATAAAATTTGACCTTTGCCCAGGTGGTGAAATTGGTAGACACAAGGGACTTAAAATCCCTCGAAGGAAACTTCGTGCCGGTTCAAGTCCGGCCCTGGGCACCAAATAAAAAATATGGCAAAAAAATTTATTAAACCTTCAGATTACCTTGGCAAAATGTTTAAGTCATGGAAATTAGCTCTTATAACTACATCAGTAATATCAGTAATTTTTCTGAGTTACGGATTCTCGTTGCCAAATATCTACAAATCCTCTGTAAAAATATCTCCTGTTGAGGGATCTAATAATCCCATAGGTGGTCTTCAATCTGGATTGGCAGGATTTGCTAGTCTAGCTGGAGTTTCATTACCAGCTTCAAATACATCAAAACAGGATCTCTTAGAAGCTACAATCAAATCAAAGCAATTATTTAAGGAATTTTTTAATGATGATTCTATTGCCCCATCTTTAGTTGCCTCAAAAAAAATTAATTCAAAAAAAGAGATTATTTTTGATAAAAATATCTATGATTCTGAGAACAATAAGTGGACAAAAAAACCACTTCTAACTTTAAGCTATAGAAGCTTTCTTAATAAATTGCAATTTAATGTTGAGAGGCAGAGTGGACTAATTGAGATTTCTTTCAAACATGTCTCTCCAGAATTTTCCTATTTTTTTATCAATAAATTGCTTGAAAAAGCTGATGAAAAAATTAGATTAAACGATCTAATGGAAGCTGAAAATAAATTGTTATTTTTAAATAATGAAATTAATCAGACCGATAAAATTGAAATTCAAAAATCTATAAATTCACTTATAAAGATTGAGCTCGAGAAACAAATGCTTGCCAAGATCAGCAAAAACTATTCCTATACAATAGTCGATGTTTCAATGGTACCCGAATTGAAATACTCACCCTCAAGATTACTAATACTTATTGCCGGAGTTTTTGTAGGCTTAATATCTAGTGTCATTTTGATTGCACTAAAGATATCTTTTAGGGAATAAGCTTTATTTCTTTGCTAAAAAAGATTAAATGCATAATAAAAAAACAAATAAGAACAATATGACATATAAAATTTCAGTTATAGGGCTAGGATATGTTGGGTTGCCTTTAGCTGTAGAATTTGGAAAACAATATGAAGTTATTGGTTTCGATGTAGATGAAAGAAAAGTTAAAAAACTTCTTAATTTTGATGATGAAACAAATGAACTGACTCCCGAGGAAATAAGAGTTTCTGAAGGATTAAAAATCACATGCAATGAAAATGATATTTCAGATTCGAATATATATATTATTGCAGTTCCTACCCCTATAGATAAACAAAATAAACCTGACCTAACAATAACGAGAAATGCTTCAGAGCTAGTTGGAAAGTACTTAGCTGACGGTGATATTGTAATCTATGAGTCAACTGTATATCCTGGGTGTACAGAAGAGATATGTATTCCTATTTTAGAAAAATATTCAAATTTATTGGTAAATAAAGACTTCTACTGTGGTTACAGCCCAGAAAGAATTGTTCCTGGAGATAAAAAAAATACACTTACAAAAATATGCAAAATTACAAGCGGGTCTGATGAAAAAACTGCCGATATAGTTGATAGGCTTTACAGCTCGATTATTCCTGCGGGCACATATAAGGCCTCTAGTATTAAAGTAGCAGAAGCAGCAAAAGTTGCAGAAAATACACAAAGAGATATTAACATTGCGTTCACTAATGAATTATCACAAATCTGTAATTCAATAGGAATAGATACATTAGATGTGTTGGAAGCAGCAGGTTCTAAATGGAACTTTCTTCCATTTCGGCCTGGAATTGTTGGAGGCCATTGCATAGGAGTTGACCCGTATTATCTAGCAGAAAAATCTATATCATCAGGAGTAGAGCCTAAATTAATTTTGGCAAGCAGGGAAGTGAACGAAAGCATGGCAGAATTTATTAGTGAGAATGTTTTAAGAGAGTTAGGTTTATATAAGGATCTAAGTAAATGTTCAGTTGGCATATTGGGATTTACTTTTAAAGATAATTGCCCAGATTACAGGAATACTAAAGTAATAGATATCTATAATAGCCTTGTTGATAAAGTTGCTGAAGTAGTGATAGCAGATAGTTGGGCTGATAGTGATGCAGTTTTTAAAGATTATGGTATAAAGCTTGTTGACAAAAATACTTTTTGTGTTGATTTCCTGATTGTGGCAGTTGGACATTCAGAATACATCAATATGGATACAGAAGATCTTAAAGCCATGTATAAAAAATCAGACAATCCTTACCTCATCGCAGACATAAAGGGAGTCTTTGATAGGTCTAAACTTGTAGGAGATAATTTTTCTGTTTTTAGATTATGAAGAAAAATATTGTTGTTGTTGGTTGTGGATACTGGGGTAAGAATTTAGTAAGAAATTTTCATGAGCTAGATGCGTTATATGGAGTCTCAGATCCTCAAACAGAAATCTCTGAATTATACTCAAAAAAATACTCCGTGAAATCTTTAAGTTTTAATGAATCATTAAAAGATAAAAATGTTGATGCTGTAGCGATATGCGCGCCTGCAGAATTACATAAGAAACTTATTATTGAAGCACTATTAAATGGCAAAAATGTATTTGTTGAAAAACCGCTAGCGCTTAGTCTTAATGAATGCGATGAAATTGAGGAAGCGCTAACTTCTTCTAAAAAATTTTTGATGGTAGGCCATCTCCTACATTATCATCCAATATTCTCTAAAGTTAAAAAACTCATAAAATCAAATGAAATTGGTAAAGTTTTGAAGATACATTCTGAGAGAAAAAGCTTTGGCAAAATAAGAAATAATGAAGATGTTATATGGAGCTTTGCCCCTCACGATATATCTATGATTCTAAGCCTAGCTGACAGTATGCCAGATGATATTAAAGTTAGTGGCAATTATTTTTTAGATCAAAAGATTTATGACTCAGCAAACATAAATTTAACATTTAAAGGTAATTTGTCTGCGCAAATTGATGTTTCATGGCTGCATCCTGTAAAAAGACATTGCTTGACAATAATTGGTGAAAAGGGAATGATCGTATTTGATGATACTAATGACTGGCCAGAAAAACTTTTTTTAAGAAAACACAGCCTTAATAATGAACTAGCCCTCAATTCAGCTGATAAATTTATAGAGGTGCCATATGGAGAGCCACTAAAAATAGAATGTAGCCACTTTTTAGATTTACTGGATGGAAATGTAGAAAATATAACTGACTTCAATGAAGGAAAAAAGGTTGTGTCTGTTTTATGTAGATGCTCGTGAAAAAGATCTTTTTTATCTTTATTTCCTTATCGTTTTTTTCTGGCTGCACCAATCAAAACAGCCCAATAGCAGAAGCTAATAATCCACCAATTATAGAGAGATTTTACCTTGCTTCAGAGAATGTATACATTGGAGAAAGTGTAGAAATTAGTTGGGAAACAACATACACCTCTTACTGTGTTGCATCAGGAGACTGGAATGGACAGAAGGCCAGTAATGGAAGCGAACTTATTGACATCAATGAGCATAAAACGTATTTCTTTAGTTTGGAGTGCTTTGGGGAAAAGCAAAATAGCTCGAAAATGGCTGAAATTGAATTTCAAGCAAAATATCAGGGCATATATTTAGAGGATGAAATATATGTCACAAGGAATTCTATTTACTATCTTGAAAATGAGATCATGAGCTTAGAAGATAAGATTCTAGTTGACTCTTTTAAATTTAAGAATGGTTATTATTTTTTTTGGTATGACTCTCTTTTGAATATAGCTAGTGGACAAAAAATTGAAACTAGGTACATAGGCTTGCAGTTAACTACATTTGAAAATGACAAGCATGATGATGTTCAAAATTATTTTTTAGCAAGTTCTTTTGAAAGTAATTTTAGAAAAATCTTCACTGATGATTACTTTTTTATCTGCTCATCTGAAGAATGTTACAAGATAAATAATAATGGCGAGGTTCTAAATATGAAGATTTCTGAATTCACATCTGATTATGAGATTCACAGGATTCTTTATGAAGATAACTTAACTATTGAGCTTATCAAAAAAATTCCACCACAAAATTTATTTGTTAATGATACAACTGTATACGATAGAAAAAAGATATCTTTTAATGAAGAGCTTATCTTGGTAGACCCCCTACAAGACATTAGTGATATGAATTTGAACCAAAATGAGCGAATCTATAATAACTTCTCAGCAATTTATTCATTTCAAGATAATAGTGAAGGAAGAATTGTTTGGGGGCAAAAATATTACTTAGATGCATTAATTCAAAAAAATGACTTTACCGAACCTGAACAAGAACTTTTTATAAAAAATATAGAGTATTTCATGAGTTTCGATGATTTATCTTTTTTATTTTCAAAAAGATACTCTTATCAAAGAACACAACAGCTCTTCCTTCTACATGTTGCAAGATATTTCAATCTATTAATTGAGATCAATAAAATCATGCCATTAGAAAATTATGAAAATTATTCTATCCAAATTAACCTTTTAACTGAATTGCTTTTATTTGAGAGTAAAAATCTAAGAACAGTAGAAGAGTTCAGTTATGTAGATTTTGGAGAATTAGGCATTCAGGAATATTTAATTTTTGGTGAAACCTCAGATTTTTGGGCAAACTCAATTAATGTCCCAATTAACTATGTAAGTGATTATATTATTGCCCTTGTAAATATAAATACAGATTCATCATTGGACATAGCTGAAAAGCTTTTGAATATAAATTTTAGCCTTGTTGAGGGCTTTCAGTTCCCTTCATGGAGATATTGGTCTGCAGATGGTTTGAGGGGATGGAGTGATTCAAGAATTAATGTAAAAGAATTCACAGGAGAAGAAAATAATCCTTTTGCAGCAGACATCAGCTATAGATCAACTGATTCTGAATCATTTTTGAAATCTTGCTCTAATGTTAAATTAGCTGAGAGGGTTTCATTTGATTGTAATGAGATTAGGGAAAATATTTTTCAATATATAATAGATTTAAGTTTAGAGCCGTATCTTTTGTCTTATTTTCCTGATAAAGAAATAAGCGAAGATCTAAAACGTAGCATTTTTAAAAAATTTTCACGACTATCTAAAGTGAGCGATGTAAGGAGCTTGTATTTTATTAATTCAAAGCTATGATTTATTGCGATATGTCTAATAATAAATACTTTATTCATGAAAGCTCATATATAGACGAAGAGGTAGTTATTGGTATAAATACAAAAATCTGGCATTTTTGCCATATTCTTAAGAATTCCAAAATAGGAGAAGATTGTAACTTTGGCCAAAATGTAGTGGTGGGACCTAATGTAACTATTGGTGATAGAGTGAAAATTCAAAATAATGTAAGCGTTTATGAAGGAGTAACAATAGAGGAAGATGTTTTTTGTGGCCCCTCCATGGTTTTTACAAATGTAATTAACCCTAGATCAAGCATTGTAAGAAGAAATGAGTTTCTAGAAACAAAAGTCAAGAAAGGTGCATCTATTGGTGCAAATGCAACGATAGTTTGCGGAAATAATCTGGGCAGATACTGCTTTATAGCTGCAGGTGCAGTAGTTACGAAAGATGTTCCAGATTTTGCTTTAATGGCTGGAGTTCCTGCAAAACAAATTGGCTGGATGAGTAAAAAAGGAGCACAGCTTGATAAAAATTTAGTGTGCCCTATCGATGGAACTAAGTATAAATTATCGGGAAAAAATTTAGAGGAAGTCACGTGAAAAATATTGAATTTATTGATTTAAGCGCACAATATAACTTACTAAAAAATGATATTGACAAAGCTATGATGCAGGTTCTCAATCATGGGAAATACATAAATGGACCAGAAGTGAGAGCTTTTGAAGAAAACCTCTGTGATTACTCAGCCTGCAAACACTCTATCACCTGTGCAAATGGAACAGATGCTCTAACAATAGCTCTTTTAGCTTTAGATCTTAAAGAACAAGATGTCATATTTGTTCCATCTTTTACATACATTTCCAGTGTAGAGGCTATAGCTTTGATTGGTGCCAAACCGTTTTTTGTCGATGTTGGTGAAGATTATAATATTTGTCCAGTTAGTCTTGAGACCGCTATAAAAGATGCATTAGATTTAAAATTAAACCCAAAAGTAGTGATTCCGGTTGATTTATTTGGTAAGCCATCATGCAGCACTTCACTTGATAAAATTATTGAGAATTACAACCTTAGAGTAATTTATGACGCAGCTCAAAGCTTCGGCGCGAGTCATGAGTCTGTTAAAGTTGGAAATTTTGGTGATATTACCACTACTAGCTTTTTCCCTGCTAAACCATTGGGATGTTATGGGGATGGGGGAGCAATATTTACAAACAGCGATGAGCTTGCAAATTTAATGAGGTCAATAAAAAATCATGGTATGGGCAAACATAAATATGAGCATGTGAATATTGGAATGAACTCTAGATTAGACACGCTTCAGGCTGCAATCCTAATAAATAAATTAAAAGTTCTTGAAGATGAAATAATTAGGAGAAATGAAATAGCCAAAAATTATGATGAGCATATAGTCTCAGATTTTGCTAAACCAAAGATTTCAAAGACTAATTCTTATGCATGGGCACAGTACACTTTAAGACACCCTAAAAGAGATTTGGTTATTCAGCATCTTAAAGAATTCAATATACCAACAGCAGTATATTACCCAATACCCCTTAGTTATCAGAAAGCATACCAACATTATAATATTGTGTCCTCAGGCGTTCCTAATAGTGAAAAGTTTTGCAACGAAGTCTTTAGCTTGCCTATGAACCCTTATCTTAATCGTGATCATCAAGAGTACATAATCCAGAAATTAAATACCTTCAAGTGAAAAACATTATTCACTTAAGCCATACTGACATTAGATATGATTCAAGAATCATTAAAGAAATGCTTGCACTTTCAAAAGCATACCCAAGCTATAGGATACAAGGACTCGGTATTAAACTTTCTGAAAATGAAGATTTAAAAGTCTCAGAAACTTCAAAATTATTGGAAATATTAAGTTTTGATTTGAAAGCGAAGAAAATAAGGTTTATTCCAAAACCAATAAGACATGTGTGCACCTTGATTGAGTTTTTTTTTAAAGTTTTAACTGAAAAGAGGCGACTAAAAAAGCCAGATATCATTCACTGCCATGATGTTGTTCCGCTTCCTATCTGCTTATATTTTAAATTTTTTTATAAAACAAAAATTATTTATGATGCTCATGAACTTGAATCAGATAGAGCAGGTCTTGGGAGAGTAATGGGAAAAGCAATCCTTAGCTTAGAAAAATTTGCATGGAGATGGCT
>MDTB01061666.1_pt1 | contig 11157 bp, 15 predicted proteins | sample 811161 | NCBI WGS metagenome assembly MDTB01 (sample SAMN05326650, study PRJNA326480) | marine metagenome | isolation source: seawater | place: Mediterranean Sea | collected 2009
AGCCTTTCTTATCTTTATTAGTTAAAATTCTATAAATAATTTGTTAATTTAAAGGATTAATATATAAGATTTGAGAAATTTCAAATAAACAAATCGACACGATTTTTATGACTACAGATATAATAATTCATGACGAAAAAGACAATGTTGGGGTAGTAGTTATTGACAAAATAACTCCAAAAAAAGACTACTCTTGCTGGATTATGGAAAATGACAAAACGGTTAAAATTCAGTCTGTAGATGAAATCCAATTAGGCCATAAAATAGCAATGATTGATTTAAATGAAGGTGATACCATTTTAAAATATGGTCACGATATAGGTAAAGTTGTCAAACCAATTAAAAAAGGTGAACATGTGCATGTTCATAACGTTAAAACTAAAAAGTGGTAAAAATGGAAATTCCAAAAAGTTTTTTAGGTTATAAAAGAGAAAATGGAAGAGCCGGTACAAGAAACCATGTGATCATTTTACCAGTAGATGATATTTCAAATGCTTGCGCTGAAGCTGTTGCAAATAACATTAAAGGTACAATTGCACTTCCTCATTCTTATGGAAGACTTCAATTTGGAGCTGATTTGGAATTACATTTTAGAACCATGATTGGAACTGGAAGCAATCCAAATGTTGCTGCAGTAATAGTTATTGGTATTGAGCCTAAATGGACAAAAAAAATAGTCGATGGAATTGCAAAAACAGGCAAGCCAGTTGAAGGTTTTCATATTGAAAGAACTGGAGATATAGGAACTGCAATGAAAGCATCAAAAAAAGCGCAAGAATTTGTAATGTGGGCATCTGAAAAACAAAGAGAAGAATGTCCTTTAAGTGATTTATGGATTTCAGTTAAATGTGGAGAGTCTGATACAACATCTGGTTTAGCTGCAAACCCAACAGTTGGTAACTTGATGGATAAATTAGAACCATTAGGAGTGCATTTATGCTTTGGAGAAACTTCAGAACTAACTGGAGCTGAAACAGTCTGTGCAAAAAGAGGTGCTACACCAGAAGCTTCAGAAAAATTTATGAAAACATGGAATTCCTACAACGACTTCATACTTAAAGAAGCAACTGATGATCTTTCAGAAAGTCAACCTACCGCTGGTAATATTGCAGGTGGTCTTACTACTATTGAGGAAAAAGCTTTTGGAAACTTTCAGAAAATAGGTTCATGTAAATTTATAGATGTTTTAGAACCAGCTGAAGAGCCAACAAAAGGAAAAGGTTTATATTTTATGGACACATCATCTGCAGCAGCTGAGTGTGTAACACTTCAGGCAGCAGCAGGTTTCAATATTCATCTATTCCCAACAGGCCAAGGTAATATAGTTGGAAATCCTATTGAACCAGTAATTAAATTAACTGCAAATCCATTAACTGTTAAAACTATGGGTGAACATATTGATTGTGATGTTTCTAAAATACTTACACGTGAAATGAATATGTCTCAAGCTGGAGATGAACTAATTAAGTCTACAATTAAAGTCGCTAATGGAAGATTAACTTGTGCTGAAGCTTTAGGGCATAAAGAATTTGTAATGACAAAGCTTTATAGAAGCGCTTAGTCATTTAATTTTCAAATAATATAATGATATATAAAAAACTACTTTTGGTTTTGCCAGGAGTAATTTTAGCGTTTGTTCTTTATTCATTAGCACAAGGTTTTAATAATATAATTGGAATTGAATTATTGGGATATGAAAAAAGTCCAATATCAACTGCAATGATTGCTATCTTAATTGGAATTATATTTGGAAATATATTTAAAATGAGAACTGGTTTTATAATTGGACTGGATTTTACTCAAAGATATATTCTTAAACTAGGAATTATATTTTTAGGTATTCAATTAAAACCTTTTGAGTTTTTAAAATTTGGGACAATTGCAATTCCATTAATAATAATCTGTATAATAAGTGTTCTTATTGTAATTAAATTACTGATTAAAAAGTTAAAAATTTCTACAAGAATGGCTTATTTAATCTCAATCGGAAGTACAGTTTGTGGAACTACAGCAATAATGGCTACTGCCCCAATTATAAAAGCTAACAAAGGAGAGGTTACTTATGCAATTGCAAATATTACTGTTTTTGGAGTCATATCAATGCTTTTGTATCCTTATTTAGCAAACATATACTTTAATGGAGAGCCATTATATGTGGGACTTTTCTTAGGTACAGCAATTCATGAAACATCACAAGTAGCTGCTGCTGGTTTAATATATGACCAACAATTTAATAGTCCAGAGACTTTAAATATTGCAACAGTTACTAAGTTAATCCGAAATACTTTTTTGATTATAATGATACCTCTATTTGCTTTTTTATATAACAGAGGTAAAACTAAAGAAAAAGATTATTCAATATTAGATATCTTTCCTTATTTTGTATTAGGCTTTATTGGAATGATTATTTTAAGAAATGTTGGTGATCAATTCTTCTTAACTGGTGCTTCAAAAGAAATTTGGCAAAATACAATTTTAAATATTAAAGGATCAGCAAAAATATTTTTAAGTATGGCTATGGCTGCGATTGGTTTATCAGCAAATTTAAAAGATTTAAGATCTATAGGGTATAAACCATTTGTTGTTGGTTTTATAGCAATGTTAACAGTAGGATTAATGAGTGTTTTAACAATGCAATCTTTCACTAAATTATTTTTATCCTAAATTATATTTTTTAGTTAAAAGATAGATTTAGAATATTTTTTCCAATTATTTTGGTAATGTTTTGTGTTTTCAGATACAGCTTGTTTTTCTTCTTCTGTTACTTGTCTTATAATTTTTCCTGGGGCTCCAACAACCAATGAGTTGTCAGGTATCACTTTATTTTCTGTAATTAAAGCTTTGGCTCCTATAATACAATTCTTTCCAATTTTTGCATTATTTAAGATTACAGCTCCAATCCCAATTAAACTATTATCACCTACAGTACATCCATGAAGCATAACCATATGTCCTATAGTTACATTTTTTCCAACTTTTAATGGATATCCTGGATCAGTATGTAGGACGCTGCCATCTTGAACATTGGACCCCTCTCCTATCAATATATTTTCAACATCTCCCCTTAGTGTTGCATTAAACCAAATGCTTGTATTTTTTTCCAAGGTGACATCTCCAATAATTGTTGCGTTAGGCGCTATCCAATTATCCCCAAAATTTTGTACTTTTTTATTTTCTAAATCATAAAACATATATATATAATGTTTACCATGCCTCCTTTAAAAACACCAATATGTGATTTTGGATCAAAAGCTCAAAATTTTCAATTACTATCAATACAAAATAAAACAATTTCTTTAGAGGATATTAAAGGGGAAAATGGAACTTTAGTAATGTTTATTTGTAATCACTGCCCTTATGTAAAGGCTGTAATTGAAGATATCGTTAAAGATTGTAAAAATTTAGAAAAATTTGGTATTAAAGCTGTAGCCATATGTTCAAATGATGTAAAAAATCATCCAGAAGACTCATTTGAAAATATGATAAAATTTTCAAAAAATCATAATTTTAATTTTCCTTATCTTTTCGATCAAACTCAAGAAATTGCGAAAACTTATGGAGCAGTATGTACACCTGACTTTTTTGGTTATAATAAAGATTTAGAACTTGAATACAGAGGAAGAATTCGAGAATTAAAAAATTTAAAACCTGTTAGAAGTGGAGATAGCGATTTATATAAAGCCATGTTGTCTATTGCTACAACTGGAAAAGGTCCTAAAGAACAAATCCCAAGTATGGGATGTAGTATCAAATGGTTTAAAAACTAATGTATCTAATTTTAACGCGATCTTTTCCACCAGAATTGGGTGGTATGCAAAATTTATTATGGGGTCTTAGTAATGAGCTTTCTAAACACTATATGATTAAAGTTTTTGCTGATTATCAAGATAATCATGAAGAATTCGATAAAAAGGTATCTTTTTCTATACAAAGAGTCGGAGGAATTAAATTATTTAGAAAATATAGAAAAGCAAATTTAATCAACGAATTTATTAAAAAAAATAAAATCGATGGAATAATAGCAGATCATTGGAAAAGCCTTGAATTAATCAATACTAATAAAAAAAGGATATGTTTAATTCACTCTAAAGAAATAAATCACAATAAAGGTACCAGTCTTAATAAAAGAGTATTAAATGTTTTAAATAATACTGATTTTATTATTGCTAATTCAAAATTTACTAAAGATTTAGCGCTAAATTGTGGTGTTGAAGAAAATAGAATTTCAGTAATTAACCCAGGAATAGAAGAGGCTAGATGTTTGAACAAAAAATCTCTTAACGATGTTGAAAAATTACTTAAATATAAAACTCCAAGATTAATTACTATTTCAAGATTTGATAAAAGAAAAAATCATGAAAAAATTATTATGGCTCTAAAAAATTTAAAACAAAAATATCCTAGTATAGTTTATATTTGTGTTGGATATGGAGAGGAAGAGGAAAATATAAAAAGACTTACTTCGGAATTAAACTTGAAAGAACAAGTCATGTTTTTCAAAGACATAACTAATGATTTAAAAAATTCACTTTTAGTAAAATCAAATATTTTTGTAATGCCTTCAATAGTGTATAAAAAGTCTGTTGAAGGATTTGGTATTTCTTATATAGAGGCGGCTCAATATGGAGTGCCATCCATCGGAGGTAAAGATGGTGGGGCTTCAGACGCAATTGAACATGAAAAAACTGGATTAATTTGTGACGGTAATAGTTTAGAAGATATTTATTCATCAATTAATCAAATGATAGAAAATAATAAATATATTGAGTATGGAAAAGAAGCTAAAAAAAATTCTACTAAGTTTAGTTGGGACAAAATTATTTTAGAATATAAAAAAATTTTAAATTAAAATATTTTCTAAAACTTTTTGAGCACTAAGCTTTTTTAAGTCCGAAACTTGTATTGCTTTAAAGTTTTCTCTTTCAATACTTACTTTGTATGCTGTCGTATGTTTGCCAAATAAAGTCAAACCCTTTGCTCCCAAGTGAGCAGCCATATGAGCTGGACCAGTGTCATTAGCAATTACAAACAGACTATCTTTAATTAGTGAGGACAACTGGGAAATATTTAAAGCTTTATCATTATCTAAAATAGATAAAGCATTTATATTTTTTGTTTCATTTATTTCAGATGGACCAGGAGCGACTACAATTTTAAAATTTTCGTCAAATTTTTTTTTTATTAAATCTATTAACTCATTATAATATGGCCACTTTTTATGAGTTAAATGTGTAGAGCAAAAAGGAAATAATATTATATATTTTTTTAAATCAAAAATTTTTTTTATTTCTTCAATGTTTGAGCATGCCCAATTAAAATTAGGTTTTAAAGTATTAGTGGTTTTTAGTCCAGAATTTTTAAGTTGAAAGTCGAATCTATCTAATACTGGATTTTTATCAAATATATCTTTTGCTATATTTTTTGGTAGAGTTGTTTCTGAACTAGACCATGTATCAAATTTTGCCTTTGGAAACAAAATATTTTTATAAAATTTTGTTCTAGATGAATTTTGAAGGTCATAAACTTTTTTAAAATTAAAATTTTTAAGTTTTCTTGTTAGCAAATAAAGATAGATAAGATTAAACCTTGATAGTCTTTTATCTAAAATAACATTGTCAATAAAAGGGTTTTTTTTAAATAATTCAAAATAAGGTTTTGTAGTCAATAGATGTATTTCATCTCCTTTATGGTTTTCAGAAATATCTTGAATTGCACCACTTGCTTGGGCTATATCTCCTAAAGAACCATGTTTGATAATTAAAATATTAGACATACTTTTAACAACTTAACATACTATAAAATTTTATGAATAAAATTCTGGTTGAGGTGTCAGTTGGAGAACTTTTAGATAAAATTTCCATTTTAGAAATAAAAAAAGAAAAAATAAAAGATACCAACAAACTGAAATTTATAAATCTCGAATACAGCATTTTAAAAGATCAATTTAATAAGAATATTAAGCAAAATGAAAAATTAGACGAGCTATTTAAATTATTAAAAGATATTAATTCTAAGTTATGGGTAATTGAGGACGAAAAAAGAGCTTGTGAACAAAATTCTGACTTTACCGAAAATTTTATCAAGTTATCTAGAGATGTTCACTTTTTAAATGATAATAGGGCGAGAATAAAATTAGAAATAAATAATCTTACCAACTCAAAAATAAAAGAGATTAAAGAATATATGAAATATTGAAATGATTAAAAAAATCAAACATCCATATGGAAATAATAAGATTATAATAATTAAATTTATAAAAAATCTTGTTAAAAATTTAATTAAGATATTTTTAAGTTTATTTTTTAAATTTGAAAAATCAGATGAAATAATAATTTCTTCTGCAGTTCATTCACCATGGTTAAGTGATAAAAAATTTAAAAATATATATGATAAAGTAAAAGATTTTACTCTTCTTGATGAACCTAGGGCTTATACTTTATGGCAATCAGTAAATAATTTAAAAAATGTTAATGGAAACATCTTGGATATTGGATGTTTGCTAGGAGGTGCAGGTTTTATAATGTCAAATTCAAATCTCAAAGGAAAAACTTACTTATTTGATACTTTCTCTGGTTTTAAAAAAGATGACGGGTTACATAAAAAAGAAGTTTTTAGATTTGGAGATATTTCTTTTGTTCGAAAACAAATTAAATACTTAAAATTAAAAAATACAAAAGTATTTAAATCTTATTTTCCTAATAACTTACCTATAAAAATAAATAAAATTAAAGTGTGTCATATAGATGTAAATACTTATGATGCTACTAAAAAAATATTTTTTTTCGTTGAAAAAAAAATAGTAAAAAATGGGATCATTGTTTTTGATGATTATGGAATTTGGGGAGTTGATGGAATAAAAAAATTTATAACATCTATCGAAAAAAAATATTCAAAAAAGTTTTTGTTTATTAAAAATTACATGGGCCAATGTATTTTAATAAAAAAGTAATTAATATTTATATATAAAATTATTCAAAGCTATATCTTTTTTCTAAAAATTTTATTAGGTTGTGAATAATAAAGGTCATAAATAAATATATTCCGCCAGCTACTATGAATACTTCAACCGGTTTAAATGTTGTGGAAATTATATATTTTGCTACTCCAGTTAAATCCATCAATGTTACTGTACTGGCTAAAGAAGTTCCTTTCATCATCAGTATAATTTCATTTCCATAAGCAGGTAGCGACTGTCTAATAGCTATTGGTATTTGAATTTTGTAAAAAATTATCTTATTTGAAATTCCTAAACTTTTACCAGCTTCTATTATACCTGGTTTAATAGTTTGGAATGCTGATCTTAATATTTCAGAAGTATATGCTCCAGTATTTAAAGCAAAAGCAATTATTGCACACCAATATGGTTCTTTTAAAACAACCCATAAAAAAGTAGATCTTAAGTATTCAATTTGACCTAAGCCAAAATAAATGATGAATATTTGCACTAGAAGTGGAGTTCCCCTAAATACATATGAGTATCCATAGGCAAACTTATTAACAAAAATATTTTTATTTAATCTTAAAATGGCAAAGAAAAGACCAATTAACAAACCTACAATTAAAGATACAGATAAAAGTTTTAAGGTAATTACAGTAGCAGTTAATAATTTTGGAAAACTATTCACCATTAGCTCAAAATCCATTAATACCCCCTGTTATATTTAACTTCTAACTTGTTTATTAGTTTCATGCTTAGAAATGTAAGTAATAAATATAAAACTGCAGCAAATGAGTAAAAAAATAAAGGATCTCTTGTTGATCCGGCTGCAATATAGGATTGTCTCATTATTTCAACCAAACCTGTTACAGAAATTAAAGATGTATCTTTAAGAGTTATTTGCCAAACGTTACTTAGGTTTGGTATGGCCAATCTCAATGTTTGAGGTAAGACAATCTTAAAAAATTTTTCAAATTTACCAAGTCCCAAAACGTTAGCGGCTTCAAATTGACCTCTATCAATCGATTGTATTGCTCCTCTAAAAACTTCTGTAGAATAAGCTCCAGAAATAATTCCAATTGCAAAAGCTCCTGTGATGAAAGCATTAATTTCAATATATTCGTTATAACCAAATATCGAAGCTACATACATAACAGCACCAGTTCCACCAAAAAAGAAAAGGTAGATAACCAATAATTCAGGGACACCTCTTATTATTGTTGTATAAGAATTTGCAATAAAATTTAAAAATTTATTTTTAGATAATTTTAAAGGAGTAAAAATTAAAGCAAAAAGAAAGCCAATTAGCATTGCTGTAATCGAAACAGCTATTGTCATTAGGGTTGCATAAAATAACTCATCACCCCAACCAGTATCTCCAAATAAAAGAAGTTCCATACAGATTGGCGACTATATATTATAGTCGCCAAATCTTAAATTAATTACATAGAAGCATCAAAACCAAACCACTTAGTAGCAATTCTACTAATGTCTCCGTTTTTTCTAGCTTTATTAATTGCACTATTAAATGCTTTTAAAAGTTCAGTATCATCTTTTCTAATACCAACCCCAACACCATTACCAAAAGCACCACCTGAAAAAGTTGGTCCAGTTAAAACTACTGGCTTTCCAGATTTTTCTGCATAATCACTGAATGCTACAGCAGCAGCTAATGCTGCATCGCATCTTCCTGATGCCAAGTCTAAGTTTACTTCATCTTGTGTTTTGTAAGTTCTTACATTTATTTTCCCGACATCACCTGAATCTAAAAAGTTTTGATGGATTGTAGCAGTTTGTACACAAACTGTTTTTCCAGCTAAAGCCCCTGTAAGAGTCTTTAATGCTTTTTTTGCAGCTGCATTAGGTTTGGTTAAATTAATTCCAGCTGGAGTATCTAAACCTTCTAGACTAGAACCTTTCATTACCGCTAATGAAGCAACTTCATCAGCGTAACCCTGAGAAAAACTAATAGCTTTTTGTCTTTCTGCAGTTATTGACATTCCTGCCATTATTGCATCAAATTTTCTCATGATTAGTGCCGGTATCATTCCATCCCAATCTTGCTCAACAACCTCACACTGTTTTCCAATATATCTACAAAGTGTCCAAGCTAATTCAACCTCAAATCCAATAAGTTTACCTGAAGCATCTTTAGAATTCCAAGGTGGGTATGCACCTTCTGTCCCTATTTTTATTTTATCAGCATTAGCAGATATTGTTAAAAAAAATGTTATTAACAATCCTAAGCTAAATTTTTTAATTATATTCATTATTCCTCCATAAATTATAGATAATTATTTCACAATTTTAATAATTTAAAAAGAAAATTTTTAATGATTAATTGAAGAAGAAAAATTCCAAGAACAATCAAAACTTGGTATATAAACCCTATCAAGAGTTGTATTTCCAAAATTTTTATTAAAAACATCTAACCATTTTTTTACTTGTTCAGGCTTTTTATCTTGGCTTCCTACTTGTGCAGTTATTACTCCATTTGGTTTTAATATTCTCACTAAGGAGTCCATATTTTTTGCTGCAAGATCTATGCAAAATTGATCATCATTAAGATCTACAAATATTTTATCATACTTATCATCTTCAACAGATTTAATACTTTCAAATGCATCACCCCAAATACATTTTACTGAATTTTTTTCAGTAGATTTTTTACTTATTTCACCGAGGTGCTTGCTGCATATTTCAACTACCTCTGGGTCCAGTTCATACCAATCAATAAAATTAAAACCTTTAGAGATACACTCTCTTGCAACTCCTCCATCTCCTCCACCAATAATTGCTGCTTTCTCTTTAACTTTATTTAACTTTAATCCTGCATTAACAAATGTTGAGCTGTATAAATATTCATCGCTTTCTGCAACTTGTATTTCACCGTCGATGAATAAAGATTTACCAAATTGTTCTAAATCTAAAATTTCTATATGCTGGCCTACTTTAGATTTAAAATCTGCTATTACATTATTTACAACATAAGATTTTTGTAATCCTGAGGAACTATAAATATCATGATACAAAGATTTTGTATCTCTGTTAAATTTTTTCTTAACAATTCTTGTATGTTTAAATTCCTTTTTGATTATGTCTAAAGCTACTGAGGGGCTAATTTTTCCACAAGTAAAGAAATCAAAACTTATTATTCCTTTTTCAGGAAATGTATGAAAGCTAATATGACTTTCAGCTAATAAAGCTAAAATTGTAAATCCTTGTGGTTCAAATTTATATTTTGAAATATTTAGAATGGTAACTTTGGCAGCTTTAGCAATCTCTTTAATAACTCTTTCATAAACTGATGGATCATATTCTTTATCAGTTCCAATTATATCTAAAGTAATGTGCTCCCCTACTTTGATCATCTTACCCTTTTTTATAATTCTTTGCTTTTACCAAAACTTTTTTCATTTCTTTAAATGAAAGAATTTTGGGTTGACCTAACTTTAGAGCAATAATATATTGATTACAAATATTTTCGACCTCTTGAGCAAGTTCAAATGCTGTGGATAAGTTTTTTCCAAATGCAACCTGACCGTGGTTGGCCATCAAACAAGCTTGTCTATTTTTTAATGCCAAGATTATGTTTTTAGATAATTCTTTAGTTCCAAAAGTAGCATATTTTGAACACTTAATATCATTTCCTCCTGCCATCGCTACCATATAGTGAAAAGCTGGGATTTTTTTACCGTGAGATGAAACTGCAGTAGCAAAAGTTGAGTGAGCGTGAACTATAGCATTAGCATCTTTTTTGTTTAAATAAATATCTCTATGAAATCTCCATTCTGATGAAGGAATTCCATATTTTTTATCAAATTTTCCTTTTAGTGGAACAAAAACTATGTCTTTACTTCTTAACAAAGAGTATTTTACACCAGAAGGTGTTATTAAAAAACCATCTTTAAATTTTGCTGATATATTTCCAGATCTTAATGCTGAAAGTTTTTTACTATTAAGCATTTTGGCATATTTGATTACTTTAAATCTCAAATTTTTCATTTTAAGAAATAATCAATCCTTATTTTTTTTTATCTGATCTTTACAGAATTTTTCGGCTTCCTTAAGGTCAGTTATCTTAGACTCTGATAGTTTTTGACTTCCTGCTAAGCAAGCATCAACTGCTCTTTTTAAATTATGATCGCTAAATTTTAAAATAACAAACATCCCTATTACTACAAATATAAATATTAAAATATTCTTTATCATTTAAATAA
>MDTB01206517.1_pt1 | contig 11157 bp, 5 predicted proteins | sample 811161 | NCBI WGS metagenome assembly MDTB01 (sample SAMN05326650, study PRJNA326480) | marine metagenome | isolation source: seawater | place: Mediterranean Sea | collected 2009
GCTACTACTGGGGAGTTCAATTTGAGAGAGTCCCTGTAACATCAAGCGCAGGAGGTACAGTTGACAACTCTGTTCTTCGACCTAACGAGAGCGGAAAACCAAATGAGATTATTGCAAACTTTGCTAAGTTCTTGGGAATTCAGAAGCTTGATGTTCTAGTAACAGGATCTGGAAAAGATAGCTTCAATAATAATAAATTTACTCTAGCGAGAGTCGCTCTGGGTAATGCTCTAGATGGGTCAACAGCAGTTGGCACCAAAGTTGAGTCAGTCATCACAGGAACTGCAAAAGATCACATAGTTGAAGCCGCGTACATTAGAAACGGTAAGCCTGATAAGACAACAGTTGCTATCGGTGATGGATTAAGAACTGACAGAATTACTCTTGGGACTCTGATGTCTCTAACTTCGTCGACATACTTCAATAAGTTCTCTGACTATGCGAAGTTTACTAATATGTTCTACGGCGGTTTCGACGGATTGAACATGCTAGACAGAGACATGTCTCAGATGAATGACAGAGCCTCATCTCAAGATACGGGTGGTAAGGGATCACTTGTTAACCCAGCTGCAGATACAGCTCTTGATATTGGGCTAAGCGGCGACATGGCTATAGGAAAGGCACATAAAAATAATGTTGCAGCATCATATAGGTCAGCAATTAGAATTATTACAGACCCTATGGTTTCTAGAATTAACATTCTTGCTGTTCCTGGAATCAGAGACGCGTCTATTACAGACTATGCAGCAACTAGAGTGAAAGCCTATAAGAAAGCGATATACCTTATGGATATTCCTGCTTATGACGATGACAAGCTTCACGTATTTGATGGCTCCTCACTTGTTCCAAGTGTTGATAAGACAATTGCTAAGTTTGATTCAAGAGGTGTGGACAATAACTACGCAGCTGCATACTTCCCAGACGTAACTATCGAAGATCCCGATAATGGGTCTGCTGTTAAGGTGCCAGCTTCAATTGCTGCAATTAGCGCTCTGGCATATAATGATAAAAACTACTATCCCTGGTTTGCTCCTGCAGGATTCAATAGGGGATCACTTAGCAACGTTCTCAACAGCGCTGCTAGGTTAAATAGTGATGATAGAAACGAGCTTTACGAATCTAGAATCAATCCAATTGCTACGTTCCCGAATGCTGGATTTGTTATCTTTGGACAGAAAACTCTCCAGAGATCTAGGAGCGCACTTGATAGAGTAAATGTTCGAAGGATGCTTCTCGAAGTTAAGCGGATCGTTTCAGATGTTGCCTTAACCTTTGTATTTGAAGCTAATACACCTGAAGTTAGATCAAAGTTTGTAGCACAGATAACACCTCTTCTAGCAACTGTTCAGTCGCAACAGGGTATAGAGAGATTTAGTGTTACCATGGATGGAACCAATAACACGACTGATGATATTGAAAGTAATAAATTAAACGGTAAGATCGTCCTTGTTCCGACAAGAGCTGTTGAATTCATAGCAATTGACTTTATCATCACAAATTCCGGCGTTGAGTTCTAGTAGGGGAATAGTTATAAATGTTAGAACATTGGAGAGTTTATAATGGGTGAGACAGTAGTCCAGAGAAGCGCTGGTGTGACCACCAGAGAAATAGACAATACACAGCCGACTACGACCGGTCCGGTTGGAGTTCCTGCTGGAGTAATTGGGACAGCTCAGAGAGGTCCTGCGTTTGTTCCTATGACTGTGGCTTCGTACGCAGAGTGGAAAGATATTTTTGGATCTTCTGACGGAGAGATGTTTGGCCCAATAGCAGTCAATCTGTGGCTTCAAAATGCAACAGCACTTACGTATCTAAGGGTTCTAGGTGTCGGTGATGGAAAGAAGAGAAATACAGATGGAGATGTGACAAACGCCGGGTTTACTGTTGGGTCTCAGCAAATTCAGCCTAACGGTCTTGTCCAGAGAAATCCTTTTGGACCACCAAATACAACTGATGTCCCTCCTGGTAGAGCATATTTCTTAGGCTGCTTCATGTCTGAATCACAGGGATCTACGGTGTTTAGTGATGCTGGAATTCAGAAATCAGGAGGCCCAGCACATCCGATTCTAAGGGGTGTTATCTTTGCAGCATCTGGAGTCCACCTGACGCTCTCTAGCAGTGCTCATCCGAACGGAACTGGGTCAGCAACAGCTGGAAGCGGAAAGCCCGGGTGGATAGAAGACGCTGGACCGTTTAATTCTGAGCACTATTCGGGATCTCTTACGGGATCAGTAAATGAAACTACCGGTGAGTTTGTTATGATACTCAACGGGCTGAAAGAAAATGGTGCAAACAAGAGAATAATTACTGCATCTTTTCACAAGATGGACGGTGATGATAGCTATTTTACTAAACAGTTTAACACTGACCCTGACAAGCTTGAAGAGACAGGACATTATCTCTACTCACACTATGATATTCACGAAAACCTCGCTGTAATTACCGGTACTGGTATATATCAGCACACAGCTTCCAAGAAGAATGCTTCTCTAGGTTTTTTGACAACAGGTTCATACAGCGGAGGAAGAGCTTCGGGAGATTCAACACACCCAGACTTTGAAGGCTTTAAGGACAGATTTAGAACAGCTTTCTCTCCAAAAGTCATCTCTCAGAAATATGGTGGAGTCCCATATGATCTCTTTAAGGTCCACGCTCTATCAGATGGAGAAAACTTTACCAGAGAGGTTAAGATTACCATTAAGGATCTTACTCCCGCTGCTGATTCTGATGATAGCGATTTTGGAACGTTCTCCCTAGATGTTCGACCATTCTCTCAGACAGATTCTGAATACGACTCTACCAACGCTATTGCAGGAGAAAGCTATAGTAACCTATCTCTTGACCCAACTAGTGACAGGTTTATTGCAAGAGTTATTGGAGATCAGAGAACTTACTTTAACTTTGATAAGAATGAGAATGCTCAAAAACTAATGGTTGATGGAGACTATCCTGTTCTTTCAAATTACATTAGAATTGAGCAAGGTGCTCAGCTTAAAGCTGGTCAGGTGCCAGATGATGCACTTCCAGTAGGGTTTAGAGGACCTCATCACCTAGTGACATCAGGGTCTGATATATTAAATCACTACGTCGACAAGCCTTACAACCATACTACACTTCACACATCTTTTCAGCCTGGTCAAATTGACGACGTTCTTAAGAGAATTGTTGAGCCTCCCGTTCCCTTTAGAGAAAATCTTACTCAAGGAAAGGGGAACTCAAAGACTCTTAGGACAGACCTGACCTGGGGAGTTCAGTGGGAGACAAAAGATGACAAGGATGATCCTAATAACGCCAACAGCATAGGCACTTCAGAGCTATTCGGAGCCGGAGGTCAAATAGGAGGATTCACTAGATACTACCCCATGTATCACGTTAATCAAATGAATGCATTTGTTGGAGACAACGTAGGTGTTGCTGATTCAAACGGAACGATCCTTGATGCAGACAGGTTCAACAATAATAAGTTTACTCTTGAAAACATTAAGGTTATGACGTCATCCGTCTATTCAGGTCGTGCCGATCCGAACCAGTGGATTAGCGCATCATATGTTAGAAACGGAACTATTACAGCAGACGCTGATACACAGATGCGAGCATTTAAAGCTTCTGATCTTAAAGAAGTTGGAAATAGAGATTACGCAATGTTCACATTCTTCCTGCAGGGTGGGTTCGACGGAGTTGATACTTTCAACAGAGACGAGAGACGTCTTCTAAATGCTGCTGCATATAGAGAAATAAATGATGAGTCAAATCAGGGTGGCTTACAAGGATCTACAGTAAGATCTTATAGAAAGGGAATTGATGTCATGGGCAACACGTCAGATGTTGACATCAAGCTTCTAACCATACCTGGAATTAGGCAGGCTGAGATAACAGACTATGCAATTGATGCTGTCGAGAGTAGATTTGACGCGATGTATATCATGGACATCGAAGAGAGAGATACTAACAACTCAGTAATTACAAGCTCTGTTATTGATCCTGATGATGAGTCAGCTGCACAGCTTAGAAGTGTAGTCAACACTGTAACTTCATTTAAGAATCGTGCGCTTAACACCTCGTTTGCTGCTGCTTACTACCCAGACCTATATGTGTCTGACCCTGACAAGACAGATACACGGGTTGTAGTTCCTCCTTCTGTTGCAGTCCTTGGTGCATATTCTCTAAACGATAGCGCAGCAAGTGAATATGCTGCTCCTGCTGGATTAACTCGAGGAACATTTACTTCTGCAGAACAAGCATTTGTTGAGCTAAATAGAGATAACCTAAACTCACTTTATGACGCTTCGATCAATCCGATCACTGACTTCCCGGGAAGTGAGCTGACTGTGTGGGGTCAAAAGACTCTGAAGCCAGGCACCTCCTCTCTCAATAGGGTAAATGTTAGAAGGCTTCTAATCTTTATCAGGCGTCAAGTTAGAGGCGTTGGAAGACAAATTCTATTTGAGCCCAACAGAGAATCAACCCTTAGCAAGTTTAGCTCGCTAGTTAACCCAATCCTACAGCAGGTTCAAGAAAGAAGCGGTATTTCTAGATACAAGGTTCAGATTGACACCACGACAACTACTCAGGCCGATATTGAGAATAACACGATTAGAGGAAAGATATATCTTCAACCTGTTAGAACTGCAGAGTTCATCTCTCTTGACTTCGTTCTTGAGAACACGTAGGATTTTAGATACTTGTTGAAGAAAGTAAAGTAGATGAATATGTATATTGGAAATAGGAGAATATTTTAAATGGCCGAAACCCTTTCAGTTCTTGATATGCTGCCCAATAAGTTTGAGCCCAAGCGCCAATTTCGGTGGGTTTTTGCTATTGAAGGCATTGATGCATTCTTAATGAAGACAGCTAACAGACCCACGTTTAATCTTGCTGAGTCAACCCTAAAGTATGTTAACGCAACTCGTTATCTTGCCGGAAGACTAACATTTTCAAACATGTCTGTCACACTTTATGACCCAATCGCTCCTTCTGGTGCGCAGCAGGTTATGGAGTGGATTCGAACCCACTATGAGTCTGTTTCAGGACGAGCAGGTTATGCAGATTTCTACAAGAGAGACTGTCAGATCAAGATGCTTGATCCAATCGGAACAGTTGTGGAGCTCTGGGATATGAAAGGTGCTTTTATCACCTCAGCTAATTTCCAGTCTCTTAACTATGACGATGATCAAACACCAATGACAATTGACTTAACTCTCAGGTATGACAACTGCGTCTTGCAATACTGATCAGATACACTCATAATCATTGTTTACAAATCCCTCAGTAATATCTAAAATTGTTAGGTGTTAGAACTGAGGGATTTTTATGTCTGATAACCCAGAAATTAATGGACCGCCCATAGGCTCAAACCCTATGCCTGGTCGAGATGTGATGAAAGAGGACTTTGGGTGGGAAGTGCCCGTTGAGACGGTTCCTGTCCCATCTCAAGGAAAAGTATACCCAGCTAATAGCTCTCTTTGTAATAGAGAGACTATTGATATCTATGCAATGACTGCAAAGCAAGAGGATATACTCACCTCTCGTGCTTTAATAAAGCAGGGTAGAGTCATCTCTGAACTAATTAGATCTTGTATAGTCGATAGAAATGTTGATCCTGGAGATATGCTGCTTGGAGACAGAAATGCTCTAATGATAGCAGTAAGGATTACGGGCTATGGATCAGGTTACAACGCTGAGGTTACTTGCCCTGCTTGTAGTCAAAAGTCATCACACACCTTTAAGCTAACGGACCTGCCGATTAAGCGCCTTGAATTAGATCCTGTCTCTCCTGGTGAAAATTTATTTGAGTTCGAGCTTCCAGTTACGAAGAAAAAAGTTAAATTTAAATTCTTAACTGGGAACGATGAGAGAGAGCTCAGTATCATCGCAGAGAGAAAAAAGAAGTCAATGCCTGGACTTGAGGTTGATAATATCATAACCTCAAGGCTGACTGCTGCAATTGTTTCAATTGATGGGATTGAAGATCGATCAAAGATCGCAATGTTTGTTAGTAAGATGCCTGCTCTTGATTCCAGAAAGCTAAGGTCTCATATTGATAGTCATGAGCCTGGAATTTTAATGTCTTCGTGGATGACTTGCCCAAGCTGTGGATCAAATGAGGAGGTTGCCCTACCCATGGGGGCAAGCTTTTTTTGGCCTGCAACCTAGTGATAGAGAATCTCTCCTAGAGCAATTTTTTATTCTGCAGTATCACATGAATATGACTTATACAGAATGTAGGTCAATGCCTATCTTATATCGACGATGGTTTATTGATAGGTTTATTAAGGAGATTAAGCAGAAGTCTGAGCGAGCCAATAGAGGGAATCAAAGCCAACAGCGATCACCGCGGACTATGATGGAGGCAATTCCTCCTCAACAACCTCGACAAAACCAGCAAGACAGTCCCAATAAGCCGCAGAGAAGAGTAAGAAAGTTTAAATGACTCTCTGGGAGGTTATATTTATACCTATAGGGGATTAGTGTGTCGGACCAGTCAGATCTATCAGCCGAAATAGCTCGAAACACTAGAGAGATTAATCGTCAATTAGAGCGTCAGCTTCGATACACGCTTTTGATCAACGAGGCAGAAAGGACATCAGCTGATGATCTTGCATCTAGACTAGAGGGAAATAGTCAACTTCGAAGACAGCTTAATCAGATTGAGTCAGCTGCTGGGGGTGCTTCCCGAGGAATGTCAGACTTTGGCACGACTGGAACTGACGGAGCATCAAGAACTAACAGTGAGCTTGTTAAAACTCATGGAATGCTTGGTCAAATTCAGGCAGCTGCTAATAATCTTGATCAAGGCCTTATGGCAATGTATGGTGATTTCTATGACCTTCAGAGATCACAGCAGCTAGCATTTGGTGGTGCCTTAAACCAGGCAGATGAAAGCGAAAACTTTGTTAGAACAAGGTTAAACAGGCTCTACGCAGATTCTTACAGAGCACAGTATGATTATATTGAGGGTGCCAATGTTTCTATTGTCGAGCTCTATGGGTCTTGGGAAAACTTCTATAGAGATGTAGCCTCAATCTTTGACAGCGATTACAGGATGGCTGCTGAGCTTGCTGAGTCTACCAATACTTTCACGCAAGAAAATATGATGGAGCTGGGTGCCTATCAAAGAGCACTCGGATACAATGCTCAAGAAACAGCAGCTATCATGAATCGAACGATTACAGATCATGGTGAAGTAAATCTTGAGCTAATGGAGAGCATTGCTTTTTATTCTAAGCGAGCAGATCGAATCTTTGGCGCTAATATGAAAGCTGTTTCCAAAGACATGGCAACCATGATGACAGATGTCAATAGGTTTGGAGGCTTGACAGAGGGGCAGATGGCTAGCTTCTCAGTTGTAGCCAACCAGCTGCGGCTTGATATTGGTCAGCTAGCTAATGTTGCCCAGGGCTTTGAATCATTTGATCAAGCTGCGTCTAAGGTAGGAAACTTAACATCTGTCTTTGGTGTCCAGCTTGATGCGATGGACCTAATGATGAAGTCAAGCACTGATATGACAGGATTTATCACTGATATCAGAGACTCATTTATGGAAGCTGGGCACTCTGCAGACAATCTTAATATTTTCCAGCAGAGATTAATTGCACAAAATCTTGGTCTCAAGGTTGAAGAGGTTCGAAGGCTGCTAAGTCCAGACTTTGATGTCTCTGAATGGGAAGAGATTGAAGAGGCAATGTCAGTTGATCCAGCAGATGCTATTGAGTCTGCGCTAGAGTCGGTGTCAGGAGATATGCAGAGAGCTCAGATCGATGCTGGTGATCTTGCGAATGTGATTGCAACAAATCTTGTCAAAGCAGTCGGGATTGATTCTGTTCAAGCATTTACTGAAGCGAGAGGTGCGATCAGCGACTTTGGCGGTGCCATAACAACCCTTGCCTCATCAGGTGGAACTCAGACGCTTGAAGCTCTTGGTGTTGTTCTTGAAGACTTGCTGGGAGGAGACCCAGACCAGCTTAGAGCTATGGGTGCAGGCTTTGTTGACTTTGGAACTGACATGGCAAATGCTATGCAGCTTCTAACAGAGGGTGAGCTAGAAGCTGCTGGTGAGGTTATGGTCGAAGCCTTTGGAAACATAATTCCGGAGTCAGCACGCTTAGGGATCGATCAAGCTGACTTTGGACCAATGTGGCAAACGTTCGTACAACGCCTTCGCGAAGCAGGCCTTGCAGTTGAAGCAATTCCTCAGTCGCCTGTTCCCATGTGGGTTAAGTGGGGTCGAGCCGGATCAGAATCTTATTTCTACGGAATGGAGGAAGACCTGCCCAGTCGAGCTAGACGTAGCATGGTTAATGTAACTAGCTCTATTGAGTCTGAGTTCGGCCCTGCTTCGGTCGCTATGGCTAGAAGGATTAACACCTTGCTAGGTCAAGAAGGTGCTGACGCTCTTAGCACACAGCTTGCAACTTCAATGAATTTTGCTGACGGTGATATGGAAGCGGCTCGTAGGAATCTTGAGACAAGGCTAGGAAATCTTGAGAGAACGAGAGGCCATATTATCGGTGAAGCTGGTCAGACTTCTGAAGAGTTTAGAGAAGAGCTGGACAGGCTCCAGGAAGCAGATCAAGCTGCTCTTATGTCAAGTCTTGAAGAGGCATCAAGAGAGAGATCTGAGTCAAGACCGGAAATTGACGTTGACGCGATGCAGGAGCAGGGCCGAGCCGACCTCGACGCACACGCTGCGGCAATAGAAGCTCAGAATGATTCTCTTGAAGCAGCAGTTGAGATCTATGGTGACCGATGGACATCTGTGATGGAGAAGTTTGACGAGGTTCAGTACGATAGAACGACACAGCTTGAGGGTGATACTGAGATGTTCCTTGAGACACTTGAAAACTCTCAGTCAGCGCTTAGTCAGATCACAGGAGAATTACGTGAGCAAAACATAAGCTACGCTGACTTACAAGGGACAGCCGAGGAGCTTGAAATGATTCAGCAGCTAGGCTTAAGAAATACCACTGAGCTTGCATTTGCGATGGATGCCCAGGCACGAAGACAGGCAGATCGAATTGAAGGTCAGGCAGAATTTGCTGAGGCAGAACTGACATTCCTTCGTGACCAAGGTTACACCTGGGAGACACTCGATGAGGAGCAGAGAAATCGACTAACCCAAGGGTCTGGAATGTCTGCTCAGTCAATTATAGCATCGCTTAATGCTGATACTGCAGATGTTGGAACGGCACTAATTGATGACATGAGAGATCGAGAGATGCGACGTGCTGTTCGAGAGAGTCAGCGAGGAACTGCTGAGGGAGCTACAACACCTGCTGTTGAGGTTGATACTGAGGTAATAGAGACTAGACTTGCAGAGCTTGTCGATATTATGAGACAGCAACGGGAGAGTGAAAGAGCAACAGCAGCTGGATCAACAGGCGGTCTAGCATCTCAAGTTGCTGCGCTTAGAACAGCAGTTCAAGAGGTTCGCGATGCTGTCGGGATGATTCCCCCAGTTATCAACGGAACTGTTGTCTTTGATGGAGAGAAATACGGAAACTTCCTAATTAGAGAAAGAGGATTCGTTGCCAATCCAGGAATTCCCGGAGTACAAGAAGGAGATGCTGGCGCAACGCCAACAGTTCAATCAGGCGCGCCACCCGGGCAGCCCGAAGGTGCCGACCCCAGTGAATGAAAAAGGAGAGGATAATGAGTGATGAAGATGAAAAATCCCTTAGGGACCGAGTACTAGAATCTGAGCTATTTTTGCATAGCATCAGAGATCTCTCCAAGGAACAAAAAGACGAAGCGCTTGACTTTGCTATTAAGTTTGCTGAGGAGTCTCAAAAATCTCTGGATAACATAATTAGAGTTATGAAGACCCCCGAAGGCCAGCAGCGTCTCGTCGAGAACTTTTCAAAGTTTATTCTTAATCCAGGCGTGATCAACGATGCCGACTAGAGATACCTTAAAGCAGTTTCTAAGTGATATCTATGAGATTGAAGGAGACAGAATCTCAGTCGGAGCTGACCCAGCTTCAGCGGGAGACGTAGACCAGCTTGATTTTTGGCCTGGGACTAATGCAGCCGACGATCTTGGGATTGACCCGATCACTGAAAAACAGCTTTTGGAACTAGACGATAGCTCTGCTGAGGGGATGCTTGGAAGATACCTATACTACCTGGCCAAAGAGTATGACCACGTCGTAAATGAATCTATCTCAAGAAAGAATGCAAATCCATATGCGGCAGGAAAAGCAGACAAAAAAGCTGACTCATCATATAAAGGCGCTGTTCTTCCAGCAGCGGAGGGCGAGACTGGGCAAAATGAAGTCTTTGTTCCTACAAATCATGAGTTTCTTGGTGATGTAATGGCTAGATACTCGCAGAGTGAGTATACGGGTGGAGACAATGAACATTTTCAACTCATCAAGGGCCTCAAGGTTGATGGTGGAAAAGAAGCTCATGAGCTCTTATCCTCAATAGAGGGACAGCCAATAAATAGAGACGGATCTACTGTCGTTTCAGCGACTCCCCAGGGAGAAGATGGCTCCGTTGCAAGAACAGTTACGGCTCTCTTAAATGAGATGCTTATTAATAACAATCGATTTGCACCTGATTCGTCTGACACTGTTTACGTTACAAAGTCAGAGACACCGGAAGACTTAGAAGAAAGCAATCACACAATGATTCAGACTAGCTTTGGGCATCACGCTGAGACAGAAACAGAGCCCGATGCTGATGGAAACTCTATAAAAGTTGCTGCTGAGATTGACGAGAAACTTAAGCGGCTCGGAGCTAGTCTACTCTTAAGCGCGGCAGGTTGGGATGATGGAGCAACCCCGTCTGAAAAGATTGACCCTGAGAGCTTTTTAGGGCTTCAGTTCGACAGCCTGACAGATCTTCAAGAGCTTATAGCCTCTCACGGCTCATCAATTTCTGCACATGAGCAAGCTAGAGTTGATAGCGGAGGGAGACCTATTGGATCAAAGCCTACGGGCCAGATGCGACCAAGAAATGCTTACGGAACCCCTGAGAACGACACGGGCGGCTCGATTAGGTCGGGTAGAGATGAATATCTAACCTTTGGAGAAAATGAAAACGACAAGTATGGCCATAAGTCATATGGGTCAACCTATAATCATAGCATTCAATTTGACAATAATTCTTCAGTCTTGATCGCACAGGCTGCTGCAGCAATGACAATTCTTCACGATCA
>MDTB01000099.1_pt1 | contig 11156 bp, 9 predicted proteins | sample 811161 | NCBI WGS metagenome assembly MDTB01 (sample SAMN05326650, study PRJNA326480) | marine metagenome | isolation source: seawater | place: Mediterranean Sea | collected 2009
ACGTCTGCGGAGCAGAGGATGATGTTGCCCTTTCCGCGACGAGTTCTTTGTGCGATTGCGTTAGCATCACGCTCGATTTGGAACAGAAGACCCTTGAACTTCTCAACAGACCAACGACCGTTGGAGTCAACGTCGAGGTCGAACTGACCAGCAGTTGCGGTGTTGTTAACAGCACCTTGCTCAGCAGTCTTATAGATGGTTCTGATGACTTCGCGGTTGATTTCAGCAAGAATCTCAGTAGAGAGAATGTTTGCCAATTCCGCTTCAGCATTCAGACCGTGGATTGCCTTGAGGTCTTGTGCGAGTTCTAAGGAGTACTCAGCCTTCAGTGCTCTAGACTTAGCAGTAACGGTGACCTTCTCGATTGAGAATGCCATCTGGTTGAATTCACCTTCGGTGCCATCACCCAGGTTTTCTGCGTTGTCGGTACGCATACCCTGACCGACATTGTATCCTTCTTCGGATGCAGATGCGGTTGGGTTCAGGAGACCAGGGTTGCTACCTGCTTGTGTAGTTGTACCCATACCAACTGCAGCGCCGGTCATGCCAGCGGTGTTGTTGAAGTCGGAATCCTGACCAGAGAATGCGGTATCTGCTTCGTTGAAGAATGCCTCAGTTCCGCTTGAAGTCTGATACTTGGAGCGCATCGCGAAGATGAGTCCAGTAGGTCCAGACATAGGCTGAACACCTGCCAGATCATAAGCGACCAGGTTAGGCATAGAGCGTCTGATCAAGGAGATCAGAACGGGGTCAAAACCAGCAGCAGTATTTGCGGTATGACCACCTTGATAACCGTCAGCACCAGCAGACATGTTTGGTCCTTCGGTCAGCATTCCGCCATGCTCAAATGCGGATTGCTCTTTTAAAAACTTTTCTTGGTTTTCGAGCAGGACAGCAGTGACAGCTCTGCGATGATTGTCGGAGATTTTCTCGCAACCCTCATGGTTAAGAAGAGGTGCCCACTTTTCCTGCAGATGCTCTGAATGGAACATTTGCTTTTACCTTTTAATTAGTGGAATTTTACGTTTGAATTGATAATAAATTCAGGAGTTATTGCTAAGACCAAAAGATCCCATAGTTCTCAGGTATGCTGCCATTGAATTAGAGTAAGACTCAGATCCAGAAGAATCAACACCTTCAGAAAGGGTTTCGGACTTTGCTTGTGGAGTCTGTGGCTTAGAAGCGAAATACGATTCTTTCAGGGTCTCCAATTTTTCACGATAAGTTTCTTCACTTTCAAACTCTACACTTTCGGCAAGTGAGGCAAGCTTTTCTTTCTGTGTGGAAGCGAGTCCTTCAGAAACTTGATCGAGGATATTGTCTGAAACGGACTCAGCGAGTCTCTTATTCAGACCAATGTTTCTCTCAATCTGCTCATTGAGTTTGGTCTCCATATCATCTAATTTTTCTACCATGCTCTCAAGCACATCATATTTATCTTCAGGGATTGATACATAATGTTCTTCAAAAAGATTTCTCATTCCAGTAAGGAATGATTCAGTCATTTCGGTCTTAAGACCTTTTTCGATAACGAGTGCGTTTTCTTCAAACCACTCATCAGCGACATACTCAAGGTAAGAATCGACACGCTCTGCAAGTTGCTCTTTAACAGTATCGAACTCTTCAGCGATCTTTTCTTTCTCTTCAGCGATTTGAACGTTGAGTTGCTCTTCCATCTCAACTTTGATCGATGCGACCTTAGCAGAGATTGCAGTTTCAAAGATAATTTTTGCTTTATCTTTGAAGTCCTCGGAGAGTTCTTCGCCACCGAGCAGAGCATTGACATCTTCTTCCATGTCATACTCAACAATGGTTTCTTCAGTAGTTTCTTCTTCAGTAACTACTTCTTCCTCAGCAACTACTTCATCAGTAGTAGCTTCTTCTTCTTCAATTACATCTTCAGTGGAGAGTTCTTCTTCCTCCTTTTTCATAGTTGGCATTGGGTCTGCTTTCCCTGCACTCTTTGTAATTACATCCTTAACTTGCTTAAGGGTTCCGCCTGGAGTTTTCAGTTTTGCTGAATCGTCATCAGACTTGTAATTTTCTGGGGTAGGTCCACCCAGATCTTCGACTGCACCCAATTGGGTTCCTGGATCTGCCATGGTTGGCATAGGATCTCCCGCCTTCGCACCAGCGTTAACTGCAGTACGGGATTGCTGTGTCTTTACTTCCATTTCTTGTAGTGATTTTCCACGAGACATTTGAACTCTCCGATTACCTCTGATTTTAATCTATATTTATTTATAAATTTATAAATTAGAAAGGAATTGATCAAATAAGAATAACTTATTCTCTTCTAATTGTTTTGTATCGACAAGTGTATTAATTCTTTTTTTTGTCATTTCTGCTTGTCTTTCACGAAGGATTCCTCCTTCCCAAACCCAATCTTTTCCTTCCATAATACCTTCAACAAATGCATCCGGCGCAGAAGGATCAGCAACGATATCAGCAGCAGTTGCTAACATAAAATCGTCACCAACAATATTGACTCCCTCTCTTGTTGTTCTGAGTGAACCAATGCCACGAGAAGAAACACCTAATTTCACACCCTCATCGATTAATGAAGAAGCAATCTTACCCATAGGGGTGCTAAGAATTTTTGCTTTACCAATAAAGTTAGAACCACTCTCTTTCAGAGAAACGATCTTGTGTGAAACACGGTCGAGATTTACAGTTGGACCATCAGGATGACCCAGTTCACCCAATGCTCTTCCAGAAACAATGTTGCTTTCGTTGTAACGAGCAACTTCTTTCCTCAGAGTTTCCATTGGATACATACGACCATTACGGTTTTTGATCTCTCCTTGAAGGAAAACTCCCTCAATATAAAGAGACTTCTTACCACTCTTGGTAGTTTCAACCAAGAACTTTACTGATTCGATTTCTTCTCTGATAAGTTTCATTTTTTTAATTGGTGAATCCTACTTGTGCTCCTTTTACTGCATTATTTGCAGCAAATACACAATGACTTGGTTGTTTTTCTAAAACTTCTACAGTTCCCCGAATCATAGTAAAAGAACCAACAACCGCACCACTCTGTTCTGCAACAACGGTAACTAAATGGTCTGCACTAGAAGAAGTATTAACTAAGCGAACAGCAGTCGCAGAGGAAAAACTAGTTGCTGTACCTGTATTTACTGGTAGTTGTGCTTCCGCAGCTTTAATCAGTGTCCTAGACATTTTTATATGATTGTTATGTTTTATTTATAAATCATTCTTCTTCCTCAGTAGATTCCTCTTCGGTCTCTACTTCGGTTTCCATTTCTGCTTCGATTTCAGTATCAGGTTCTCCAAAAGTAGAACCAGCAACTATAGGTCTAAAAGCATCGACTCTTGCTGCTGTCTTTGCATACAGCAAATCTTTAATGGTATCACTGATTTGGGAAGGTGACTCATCAGTAACCATCATATCTAGTAGTTCTTCCATTTATAATAAGTATGATATACTACCAGTATTTATACTATATTTCCCCTCCCTTTGGAAGTTCTGGTGCTTCAGTTGCACTACCATCAATTTCTGGTTCTACTGGTGCAGAAATGTTTTGTCCAACTGCCGGATCTTCATTTGCAAATGATACCCCAGTCGCAGGATCAATTGCTGCAGGATCGGGTATAATACCTGCTTTAATTTCTTTATCAATCAATTTGTCCTGCTCAATAATTTCAATATCTGTTTGACGCAGAATCTTACGACGTACATAATCCTGAGAATAGTACTTGCCAACATATGGTTCTGCTGACTGAAGAAGAGACAATCTCTCATTCATTAACTCAGTATCTTTTAATTCTGAGAAATGGTTATCATATAAGAAATCATATTGAATGTGCTCGCTCATTTTTTCCCAGTCTTCTGGAGTTACAATATTCTTAAGAATAAGTTGAGTCTTAAGCATATCATTAAACATATTTGAGAATCTCTTTCTCAAACGTCCAACAAATTTCGTGAATTTTAATTCGTCCCTAAGGATTTCAGATGATCTACCCAAATTAAATCCACCTTCTCCGTCCATACGCGACGGCGGAACATTAAGGGCCCTGTAAAGTTTTTTCTTAAAGTATTCAATATCAGTGATCTCTCCCAAGTTTTGACCACCAGGCAGAGTAGAAATTTCAGTTCCACGTCCACCTTCCCTTCTAGGGAGCCAGAAGTCCTCAAGCATAGACATGTATTTTTTGTCATCACGAACTTCTCCAGTGTTTGCATCATATACTAATTTGTTACGATAACGATTCATAACATCACGCAGATATTGTTCTGCCTTAACCTTTGGAAGATTGCCAACATCAATGTAAAAAATTCTACGTTCTGGTGCTCTACTTAAGCGATAGATGACCAGAGAATCCTCAATCATTCGAAGTTGATTAAGTGCTTTAATTGCCTTGTGAAGATATGAAAGTGTAATACCCTTATTTCTATCTACGAGACCAGAAGTACAGTAGGTGATGGCATCTTTTGCCATTTTAATTCCTTGACTTCCTCCACTCTGAGTTGCTGAAGTAGTTCCTGCTGAATTTCCTGCTTTTGGATTATAGATGAAGAACTCTTCAATCTCAGGAAAATCATACTCCATAGGATCTTTCAACCCTCTGAGTTGGTTATTCAGATTTTGTGTTTCTCCTGGTTTCTTCTTTTGTTGACGAATATAACGCATTTTCATTGCGTCAATATATCTCAACTCTTTAATTCCTTCTTGGGGATTCTTCAAATCAATAATTTTATGATAGTAAATACGACCATCAATATACCAATTCCTATAAATTTCGTGCGACTTCTTATCAAAGTCTAAAAGATCTAGAATATGTTTAAACTCTTTTCTAATCTTTGTCTTAATACCGTCACTAGCATTAAGATTTGAAAGTTCAATCTCTACAGGACTATCATTTGTGTCTGAAACAATTGCTTCATTTACAATATCTTCAATAGCACTATCAACTTCTGGGTGAAGAGACATCTCACGATATCGTTTAATTAAATCAAACTCACTTCTGAATACACCTTCAAGGTCTACGTAACTGCCAAAAAAACCACTAGTCGCATAGTGATCAACCGAATCCTCATTGTTAGGAGGAACGGGTGATACGGCACTCTGCGATAGTGGTTCAGAATTCTCAATAGAGAATCCAAATAACTTTGACGACATAATGATTTATAGTTTAGTCCTTTCAATATATTTATGAAAGGACTAAACCCAGAATATCACTCTTCTCCTCCAGTGTTGGTATCTGCTCTATCCCTATCCAGTGCTCCTCTACTCCAAGAATTAACCTGGAATTCTACAGTGAACTCTTCAATCTGATCGCTATTGTCATATGACAAGTCAATCTGAGAAACATTAGTTGGGAAAATATCAATGAAGTTATACTGTGCAAGTATAATATTTGCATCACCTGAGTTATTCGTACTAGATGCTACATTTCCTCTACCAAGTTGATAGACGGTAGCATCTGTCATATAAGAAATTGGGTTTGTTGTACCAATGTTATTGGAAAGTTTTGCCATGTGCTCTACCCATGCCTCAAACCCATATCTGAGACCGAAATTCTCATCATTGATAACTGTTACAGTCCAGGTATCGACTGTTCTGTCACCAGCAACCTTGAAGATGCGTCCTCTGAAAGGAACATCAATTTGTGCAATGTTGGAAGCAGGAAGTGCTGCCGACTTACACATGAACTGGAACGTATCAGCATTCCATGCATCTGAGATAGCAGCGGGGAATGTGGATAACTCAACCTCAAACAGATTGGGGCGTGCGCCACCGCCAATCAGTTGTGATTTAAATGTTGAAAGACTTTTGTTTGCTCTTGTGGCCATTGTTTTACTCCTCCTTTAGGTATTTATGATAAAATTAAATCAAACTCTACCTGCTACTTCTTCAAAACTAACTCCTGTGCGTGTAGCAACAAAGGTCAGAGTGATGTAGTTAATAGACTTGGCAGGTTTCAGATAGATATCTGCTCTAAACTCATTATTATCAATAATATCAGGAGTGTTGTTGGTCTCATCACAAACAACGAGGAATCCAAAAAGACCTCTCTTCGCTTCAACATCACGGAGATATGGTTCAACAATGTTTCTGAAGTTTGCTCTTGTCAACTCATCATTGAGTTCGAAGAGTTGTGCATTTGCTGCACTCTCCAGTGCTTGCTCAATTGTAAGGAACAAACGGCGAACATTAATTCTATCAAATGCAGATGCGTAAGATAGAGCAGTTTTATCACCGAAAAGGTATGTTCCTTGCCCAGCCTGAGTCACAAAGGAGTTAATTCTGTTAGGATACAGTTTATCTCTCTGTGCCTTGGATGGGTTATATGCGAGTTTGATTGCATTATTCAATGTACCTCTTGCCTGACCTGCAGGTGAGAACCATGGGAATGCAACAATATTTGTGCGAGTCATCATACCAGCAACATCAGCGTTACAAGGCAGATAGCGGAACTTATTATTAAAACGATCGTATTGATACTTATAACCACTATCAAATACGGCATATGAAGAAGAAGTCAGAGGAGTAAAATACTCAATCAGGTTATTTGTTTGAGTTGTCGTATTTGACTGTCCAACCAAATCTGCTCTGTGAGGACCGATCAGAGCCATACAATCCTTTCTTTGTTCTGCCAGAGAAATAAGATAGTTTGCCTTTGCCTGCGATTCTGCTTTTTCAGTGCATCCTGGACCCATGATCAGATAATCAACTTCTACTTCATCCTTATTTGATAAGTATGAATATGCAGTTTGGATGTTACCAAGAGTTGCTTTGAACTCATCAGTTGCTCCAGCATTGCCATAGTTCTTACCTCCAGAAAGAGTGTAAGATACGTTACCAATTGCGGAGAATGTTACTCCCTGTGCTGCTTGTCCCCAAGTACCATCGCCGGTTGAAATTGCGGTGAACGAAGCAGATGGAACACCAGTATATGCAGTAAATCCAGTTGCAACTGGAGTTGTACCATGATATAAATCTGTTGCTGCTGATGGACTTTTACCTGCAAATACGTTAGCAGAGAAATCTGCGATATAATCCTTATAGTAAACTTTCAGTGGAGAGTTAACTGCGGAGATTGTATCTGTTGCCTTAGAAAGACTGATGTGCTTCTCAAGAACATTGCCTTGAATTCCTGTTACAGAACCCTTGTCATCAACAACTACAACGTGAATACCATCATTGTAACCATTTCTTGTGGTTACAAAGTTATTTGCAGTTGGTCTTGGAGCAATAGACTTCCAATATACTGTGGAATTTGTAAGTCCAAGAGTTTGTTGATCATACCAATCAACTGCAGTAGCAACTGCAACACCAGCAGAAGAAGCACCACTTGCTCCAACAAAACTTAGAGTATCCGATGTATCAAATGCTGCATATGCAGTTCCTTCTTGATATTCGATTTTAGTTTCTGTTGCGCCACCGCCTACGGTATGAACGCGAGAAACAATCTTTACATCGATAGTGCTAGAACCGGTTGTAGAAGTGGTGACTCCTGTAATGATTCCCTTCAGATATCCAGTAAAAGAAGAAGTCGTCCCCAAACCAGGAATTGTTACTGCGGAAATTGCTGCGGTAACACCAGCGCCAACTGTTGCGCCCATAGAAACCAAATTAGTGGTTGTAATTCCTATGGTTTGATCAGCAAAATTATCGATGACACAAACCATCATATCATCTGCCCAAGTGCCAGGATTTCTAGCAGCCCAAGAAAAGTCTGTTGCTGAATCGTGGTCCTCTGAATAGTCGTCGTAGTTCTCAATTAAGAGTGACGTAGTAGCAGCAATACCAACACCTGCATTAGAATTGGTGAGAGTGCTTCCAGATGCTCTTACTACTTTAAGAACGCCGCCGTAAGAAAGATATGAAGATGCAGACATCCAGTACTCATACTGGTTACCACTTGCTTGTGGCTTACCGAATACATCGATAAGTGCTTGCTCACTATCAACTTGAATACACTCATTTACAGGACCGATTGCGAAAGGACCCGCAATTGCTCCAATATTATCTAAAACATTATCAACTCTACCTTTGGTTAGGTCAACTTCTCTGACGAGTACGCCTGGAGATAATTGAGGAGTCGCCATTTTTTTCTCCGTAATCTCATGTTTATCTGAAAATATTTATTAAAAAAACACTTTTCACGGGGGAAACACGACGTGAACTACCAATCAGGATATTCCCAGTTGTTATTATGCCTTCTACTTTTTTTTATTCTATCAATAGTACACTCTTTGCATTCATAAGAGTATGAAGATGCTACTGGTCCTCTATTTTTTCTCGTTCTATAAAATCCTTCTACTAAATTTTTAATCTCCCCACAAGTTCTACATTTTCTATCGTTGAGAAGTAAATGACCTAGTTTTATCTGCTTATCGAATTCCATTAATATCTCCACATATAGTCCATACCTCCTGCGGTATCGCCATATTCATCAGCTTTAAACCATCTATCTCCATCACTATCAGTAAAACTGTCATCTCCTGTACCATCATCCATGAAACCGAATGGTGCCATATCTTGTTCTATCTGATTCTTCTGTTCTTCATATAATCTTTTACGAACATCCTGTTCAGTTAGTTCTTTGAAATAGTCCATCTGAACTAACCAAGCATAGATAACCAGACACATAGCAAGGTCATCATTGCAACCTTCTTCTGCTTCAAATGAATTGTGCTTTGAGATAAACGTAGTTAATTCTGAAATAATCTCATAATCGTTAAAAATTAACTTATCTTCTTCGATCAAAGTTTTAAGATTAAGTGACCCAACCTTCTTCACAGTCTTGGACATCTTTACGCCCAACTGTGTTTTCTTACCAGAGAATCCTTGACCGACAATCTGCCCTGCTCTGCCCCTCATAGAGCACATTAGTAGGTTTTGATACTCAAGGTCATATTGTAGGATAGATGCCACCTGATCGCCAATGTCGTTGACCTCACATAGTATAAAGGCACTATTATAATTCTTTGCCACTTCATAGATGATATTAGGAAATAGCATCGGTTTGATGTCATTGTTACGATACTTAGCAACCACTCTATGAGGGAACTCTGTAATATCTACACAAACAAATGCAGAGTAATCTTCTCCAACTCCTCTAGCAACGTCAACAGTCATTACGTAATCGTGGTTCTCCTTTGAAGGTTCATAAATGTCTAATCCTGCATTTTGTTTGAGTGGAGATTCATATACCATGCTCCTTAATTTACTTGGAGCAATCAGGGTATCAACAGAACCTAAGAATTCGCATTCAAACTCAACCTTGAACTGTTGTTCTGATGTGTTAGCAATGGTTTGAGATTTCCACTTTGCATCTCTACCTGGAACTTCTGACCAATGAACATCTGTAGGTAAATATTCATTTTTCTGTCGCTCTGCATCGTGCCACATACGGTAGAAATGATTCATACCATGAGGCGTTGAAACAATAATTACCTTCGTGCTTTTACCAGAAGTAATAGTAGGATAAACAGAGGCAAAGAACGAATCAGCAATGTGATTTGGGACGAACGCGAATTCGTCGAGAAAGAGGATGTTAAATGACATACCTCGGACAGCACTTGCAGATGTAGAAGCTGCCAATATTTTACTGCCATTTTCTAACTCCAATGAACCTCTATTCCATGCTATTATACCTTGCTGCATCCACTTAGGTAAGTTTTCATATGCAGTCTGTAATCTCCCTAAGAGTTCTCTAGCAGTTGCTGCTTTGTTTGCTAGAATACCAATATTAACACTATCATTAAATACTGCATAGTGTAATAAAAAAGATACCACAGTTGTAGACTTACCAGTCTGTCGGGGCATCTTACAGATATTAAATCTGTTGTTGTGGAAGTTATCGATTAACTTCTCCTGAAAGTCATAAGGGATGAAAGGTTGAAGACCTGCATCCAGAGTAACGATCTTTACATAGTTTTTAGTAAAGTAAACAGGGTTCTGTTTACATTTAATAAACTCTTCAACCTGCTCCTGAGTAAACTCAATTGAAGTATTTGCTTTTTTTAGATTAGGATTACCAAGATAAATTTCACTCATAAAAATTAATCAGCAATTCCAAGCTCTAAGGGATTTGTTAATTCTACTATCGGGGTCTCTAGCAGTTTTGGTAGAAGTTAGTTTCTTCTTCATGCCTTTCATTCTCGCACAAAAAGACGCTCTCCTAGGGTTGCCAACTTTTTTTGAAGGTGCCTTAAGATCGCTTCCTGGGTTTTCACGCTCATACGACTTTCTACCTTTTTCATTCAATCCCCCTTCACGGTTTTTGCCAGACTTTTTTGTCCAAGCAGCACCCTCAGAAACATATAAGAAAGTTTCACCAGGTTGCTTTTCAACAATTCTGAAATACATAACTCTACAACCAGGATATACCTTTTCAAGTTCTGCCTGAACTTCAGATCTCTTAGGCATCTTAACCTGAGGGAAGAACATTTTCATTCCATAAGTTTTTCCTTTCCACGTCAAAATTACGTGAATGAGGTTGCCAGTTTCCGCATTTACTCTAGTTGCTTCTTCAAGTTCATAAGTATCATATTCAGTAGCAGATTTAATAACCTCAATTGGTTCGGGTTCAATCAAGTTAGTAATTACTGCAAATGTATCCCCGTAGGCATCAGTCAGTTCAATCTCCTCTTTTTTAATAATTTTCATAATATTGCTAGATTTTCTTGCCTTATTTTGCCTGACTCTTTTTAGGCGATCGTCTTCAGATTCTCCTCTTTTTTGATCTTTTACATGTTTATCGTACATTGATTTAACCATATCATCACCATCTGGATTATTTTTAAAGGTTTTATCTTTACCAAGACCACCAGCTTTAGTAAATGTCATTCCACGACCAGAACTTGATCTAAGATCTCTTCCCTTTGGATTAGTATCAGAACCTTTTTTATTTGCTCTTCCAAGTGCTCTTCCTTCTTCAATTGTTTCACTACTAAATTTATAATCTTCTTTTTTAGTTTTATTGCCCCAGTTCTTAGCACCTTTTTTACGACACTTAACTAATGCTCCAGAAGCATAAGCAGAAGGCCATACAGAATAACGTGACTTGACTTTATGGTAGCAAGCATCTTTCTTACCTTCTTCTTCAACCTGAATGAGTTCTACTTCTTCTTTTTTTGTTTTCTTTTTCTTTACACAGTTTGGATATCTCTTTCCAAACATAGT
>MDTB01135679.1_pt1 | contig 11156 bp, 12 predicted proteins | sample 811161 | NCBI WGS metagenome assembly MDTB01 (sample SAMN05326650, study PRJNA326480) | marine metagenome | isolation source: seawater | place: Mediterranean Sea | collected 2009
AAGTATATTGGCCTGTATAAATTTTATTGAAACAAATGATGGTTTTGCACTTTATGATTACAAAAAAAAAATACAATGTTAATGCTCATAAATTGCTCGAAATAATTTCCACAGGAAAACCAATGATTTCATCTACTTTTGATTTTTATAAAAATAATATTGATTTAATATATTTTCCAAAAAATCACTCTAGCGAGGAATTTCAAATTCTTTTTGATAAAATTTCAAAAAATTATAAAAAATATTTTAATAAGACTCTTAATTTAAAAAGAAAAAAATATGCTTTGAAATTTAACTATGATCATCATATTAAAAAAATATTAAATGAATTATACTAAACCGCAGCTATCAGTAATTATACCAACCATCAATAGAGAGAAATATTTATTTAACACAATAAAAGATTTAAATAATCAGGTTTTAAAAAATGTTGAAGTTATAATAATTGATCAGAATAAAAAAATTAATTTTACATTCTATAAAAATTTAGAAACGAAATTTAAAAATTTAAAAATAGTACTATTTTATCAACACATAAATAATAGTTCTGCAGCAAGAAATTTAGGAGTTAAAAATGCAAGATCAAATATAGTTTTATTTCTTGATGATGATGTCAAAATTCTAAGTCGGTTTTTTTTAAAAAATCACCTAAGAAATTATACTCATAAAGACGTTCAGATTGTAGCAGGTAAGATTTTAGAAGAAGGTTCTAATTCTAACAAAAAAAATTTTTTTTCAAAATATAAGTTATTTTTTTTTAAAAATGATTGGAGATTGTTTAGACTAGATTCAAGTTTAAAAGTTAGTAAATATAAAATCGGCAGATCTGCAAACTTATCAACAAGAAAAAAAACCTATTTAAAATTAGGAGGCATGGATACTAATTTTATTAAGGGGGCTCACAGAGAAGAGACTGATTTTTTATTCAATGCAGCCCACAAAAAAATTAAAGTTTTATTTGATCCTTGCTCACAAGTAGTTCATTTAAAGGCTAAAACCGGTGGAATAAGAAATTTTAATAAATTTGAAAAGGCGTTTTTAGAACTTTATGGTGAAATATATTTTAATTTGAAACATATTTTTAATATAAACATTTTGTTCACATTATTAATTATTGTTAGAAAGTATTTTTTTAGTAAATTGATAATATTAAAACCATATATATTTATCTTAAATTTAATTATTTTTGCCTCATCATTTATGTTTGCTCTAAAAAAATTATTTTTTTCGAAAAAAAAAAAAATATTTAAGACAAAAAAAATTATATAAAATGAATGTTGTTCTTATCTCAGAAACTTATGGCAGATTTGAAAAAGGGACGGCTGTATATGTGCATGAAGTGAGCAAGAATTTAAGTAAATCGAAAAATACTAATGTTTACCTTTTTGTCCCTAAGCACTCAAAGAAAAAAAAAATTTACAGAGATAAATATGGTAGACATATTTTTCAAATCAAAAGTAACAATAAAAAAGAATTTTTATTAAATTTAGAAACTGAATTGGATTCTTTTTTTAAAAAAGAAACTATTGATTTAATACATTGTATGTATGGACATTATTTTCATTTTTTAAAAAAATATAAAAAAAAAATAATATGGACATGTCATAATTTGCCCCCAGCAGAAAATCAACCTTTATTCCTAAATAACAATTTAATTTCTATTTTTTTTAATCAAATTTACTTTTTACTAATTTTTTTAAAACATATTTATCTTATAAAAATTAATCCTTGTAAAATAATAATTGTCCCGAGTAAGAATGTTTATAAAAAATTAAATAAGTATAAAAGTTTTATCAATAAAAAAATAAAAGTTATAGGAAATGGTACCAATATAAATCACATCAAAAGAAAAAAAAAAAATAAAAAATTTAGGTATAATTTACTTACAATTTCGTCATTTAAATATCATAAAAATTTAATATTAATTCCTGAAATACTAAACCAATTAAAAGACATAAATTTAAAATGGACTATTGTTGGAAACAAAGACCAGAATAATTATTACAAACTTTTTTCAAAAAAAGTAAAAACTTATGATCTAAAAAAAAGATTAGAAATTAGAAGTATAATTTCAGAAAAAAATAAAATTCAAGTATTAGAAAAATCTGATCTATATGTACAGTTATCATTTAGTGAAGGTTTTGGAATACCTTTTTTAGAAGCAAGGGCATCTGGTTTAAACGCAATTTCAACAAATTGTGGTGCAGCTAAAGAAATAATAAAAGATTTAGGTGGCAGCATGATTAAAAAGATTTCAAGTAAATATATTGCAAACTTAATTCTTAAAAATATTTTCACAACTCAAAAAATTAATAAAAAAAATATTCAAAAATGGGAATGGAAGACCCAAAGTTTTAAATTGAGGAAAATTTATGAAAAAATATAAATATAATATTTGTTGTTTTGTAAACGATATACCAACGTCTCAGTCAGGACCAAATAAATCTTTAAATTTAATGTTTAAAAAAGTTTTTAAAAAAAAGAAAAATATTTTTTTATTTTTTAAATTTAAGAATTCATTTTTTATGAACAACAAAAAATTTGGAATTTTGGATGTTTTTAAATTCCTAAATAAATCAAAAATAATTTATCTCAATGGAGTTTATAGTTTTTCACATTTTTTATTCCCACTCATTATTGCAATTTATGTTAAACCAAAAATAATTATTTCACCTAGAGGAATGCTAGGTGAAGAAGCTTTTGTTAAATCTAAATATAAAAAATTAATTTATCTATTTTTTTTAAATTTTTTTTTAAAACTTTTTAAAAAAAAAGACATTATTTTTCATGCTACTTCAATTAAAGAAAAAGTTGATATAAAAAATATTATAAAATGCGACCCTAAATCAATCAAAATGATACCAAATCTTAATATAACAAACATTAAATTTCTAAAAAAAAATAAAAAAAAAATTTGGCTAAATTTTTCTATTTTTCTAATATTACTTCAAAGAAAAATCTAGGAACTTTCATTGAGGCCATGAAAAAAACAGGTATTAAAAGTAAAAATATGAGTTTAGATGTTTATGGAAAAGTTATTGAAAGAAAATATTACAATTATCTTAAATTTTTAATTAAAACCAATAATTTGAACGTTTTTTTTAAAAATGAAATTCCAAATGATGAAGTTCAAAAAATTCAAAAAAATTATCATTTTTTGGCTCACCCTTCACATGGTGAAAATTATGGCCACACAATAGTTGAATGTTTATCTGCAGGTATACCATCTATAATTAGTGATAATACTCCTTGGTCAGATTATGATAGTAATTTTGACGGATTGGTACACCCATCAATTTTGCCAGATCAGTTATCTAGATCTTTGAAATTTTTTTATAGCATTAATAATAAAAAATATCAGATGTTAAAAAAAAGTAGCTATACTTATTTTAAAAAATTCATTCTTTCAAATGAAAGTAAAAATATTAAACTTTATAACAATTTATTTTCTTGATTAAAAATAATTAGAAAATTTAAAATTAAGCCTATAAAAATTATTAAGTATAACTGATATTCTTTATCTAAAGATGAATATTCTATATTTTTAATAATATTTAAAAAATTATAATCAAAACTTTCTCTTTTTATTTTATCAATTAATTCTAAATTTTCTAAAATTTTAATTTCATAATCTTTTATATTTTTGCAAGTGTTCTTTTCAATTTCTGTTAAAGAGGGACATTCCAAAGATTTGTTTTTTTTTATAAATTTTAAAAGATCTTTATTTTCTAATTCAAGATTCTTAATAATGATTTCTCTTGTTTTGATAAACTGCTTCAGAAAATGTTGAACTCTCTCTTCAAATATATCATTGGCATTAGTGAGGTCATCATCTAATATAAAAAAATAATACGAATCAATTTGAGGTAAAAAGATTTGTTTTTCTAAATAGATTTTATTCTTTTTAAAGTTTTTATATAATGCCTTGTCAGCAAAACTTGTAATGTCAAATCTGTACAAGTATGAACTTTTTTCATTATATTCAATTGTGATCTTATAATTATATTTATTGGTATTTCTGTTTTGTGAAAAATTATAAAATAATACTAAAATAGTTATAAAAATAAAATTAACAAGAATAAATACTTTATAATTTTTTTTAATTTGTGTAATTATTGTATGTAATTGATTCATTTTGATTATATATTATAAATAAAAAAGCAGTTATAAAAAAGTATAAACCATAATCAAAATAACCACCTAATTTAATAAATCTAAATAAAAAATAAGATACACATGTAATAATAATAATTTTTTCTTCATCAGTATATCTTGTTATGTTTAATATAATTTTTCCAATAATTAATAAAATGAAAATTATAAAAATAATGCCAAATTCACTTACTATTCTTATTAACAAGCTGTGTGCCGATTTTGAATTATATCCATACCTTTTTTTTTTCATGGTGTCACTTTGGGTAAATGAGCCATACATTTGGTATTGATTTGTGTAATAATAGTAAGCTTCTTCATGACCCCCCAGGCCAGATCCTAGAGGATTATTAATTAAAAAATTAGCAGTAGCTACTAAATTGCTTGATACAGAGTAAATTCCAAGATTTCTTACATCATTATCAATATAGTTGTTAAAATCGCTAAGATTAATAGTTTTAGAAATATCTCTTAATTTAATTTGATTTTTTAAAATTGAACTTAAAAAACCATTATTAACATTTTTTTTATCTATAGTTAAAATAACAAAAATAATTAATGATATTAAGCCAAGGCTAATAAAAAAAATTTTTAGTTTTTCTTTTGTAAAAAAAATTAAGATAAATGTTAATAATAAAGCTAAATATCCAGCAAAAGAAAAAGTTAAAAATAAATTAATCACGAAAACTAGAGTAAATAATTGATATTTTTTAAAATTAAAAATTCCATAAATCAATCCAGGTACTATCATGGAGGCAAAATGAGACGGCTCTCTAAAAATAGAGTCAATTCTTCGAGGGATATATTGAAATAAATAAATATTAAAGAAATGATCTAATATAAATTGTACGATACCAAAAATACATGCCACAAAAAGGATTTTTAAATAATAATCAAAAATTTTGTTTAATGAATTTTTTTTTAAAAAAAAGTAAGTTGTGACATAAATTATTACTATAGGTAATAATTGTTTCAATAAAGGAAAGATAGAAAAACCGTTTATTATTTTTATATTAATTTCGATCCCTAAAACTATTAATGTTATAAAATAAATTTTTTTCCATTGAGAAATATTAAGATCTACATAAAAAAAAAACACTAATGTAAAAAAAGTATAAGAGAAAATATCTATAAAGATATTCTTAAAATAAAAATTAAAAAAAAAATCTTTTGAAAAAAAAGTTATAATAAATCCAATTAACAAAACTTTATCAATTAGATTTTTACTAATTGTTATTTTCATATAAAAAATTGTTTTAATTTAGTTATATTTTTTAAAAATAACTTTATTATTGGAAAATTAATTTTATTTTTTTTTAAAATAATATAATCTTCCATCATCTTTTTTAATATATTCGTTAAAGATTTGTTGCTATCCCCTCCATATCTCATTTTCGTTATATAAAAATTATGAAAATAAGTAATTAAATTTTTCTTAAAAAGTCTTATGATAAAATCATAGTCACCAGAGATTGGAAATTTTTCACTATATAAATTTTTTAATAAAATTTCTCTTTTTATAAATAATGTTGGATGTGCTGGCATCCATCCTGACAAAATTTTATCTTTTTTGTAGTCAGAGCTAATCCATTTTCTTATTATTTTAGATGGATTGTTTCTACTAACATAAAGAATATTTCCAAAAAGAACATCTGGCTTGTTTTTTTTTAAGATTTTTATTATATTTGAGATAGTTTTTTTGGAATAAAATAGGTCATCAGCATGTAAAATGCCAACGTATTTTCCGGTACTTTTTTTTATTCCTAAGTTTAGTGATCCAAATTTATTATTTGAATAATTATCTATTATAATTTTTTTTTTTTGTAACTTTAAGTAAGCAAGAGTGTCGTCAGTTGATTTTGAATATACTATTAAATGTTCAATATTTTTTTCTTTTTGTAAATTGATTGATTGAATGCAACTTTTTAAATGAGGCATACCATTTTTGACAATTGTTATAACTGATATATAAGACACTAAAATAATATATAGTAATTTTAAAGTTTTATGAATTATTTAAGGTTAATCATTAATAATTTAAAATTTATTATGTTGCTTATAAAAGAAAAATGATGTCTTTGTTAAATTAAAGGTATCTTAGATTTATCAATGAAATATGTTCTTGGTATTAATAGCTATCATGCAGATTCTTCTGCATGTATATTTAAAGATAATCAGTTAATTTTTGCTATAGAGGAAGAGAAGTTAATTAGAAAAAAACATTGGTCAGGATTTCCAAAAACATCTATTTTAGCTGCAATAAATGAATGTAAAATTGATCCAAACGAAATTACTGATGTAGCAATTAATATTAATCCAAAAGCTAATTTATTAAGAAAAACTTTTTATTTTGGTAAAAATTATTTATTTGGGAAAAAAAAATTCGAAATTTTTAATAGATTAAAAAAGAGAATAGGCATAAAAAATGAATTGTATAAAATTGGAATTAAAAATGCCAAAATACATTACATAGAACATCATTTGTCACATATTGCATCAGCTTATTATGCATCAGGTTTTAAAAATGCTGTAGGTTTATCATTAGACGGATTTGGTGATTTTGCAAGCTTAGCAATTTCTGATTGTAGCAATAATAATATTCAAATTAAAAAAAAAGTTTTTTTCCCACACTCTTTGGGTGTTTTTTATGAGGCATCCACTCAATTTTTAGGATTTTCTAATTATGGTGATGAATATAAAGTAATGGGATTATCTGGATTTGGAAAACCAATATATTTTGAAAAAATTTTAGAGAGTCTTTTTAATAATGACCAAAATTTTTATAAGTTAAATTTAAAATTTTTCAATCACGTTAGAAATGATTTTAACTATAAATTTGAAGGTTCTCCAAACCAAAATCAAATTTTTACTAACGAAGTTGAGGAAATTTTTAAATTAAAAAAAAATATTAATACAAAAATACCCTCAAAGGAATATCTTGATTTTGCAGCATCTATCCAGAAAATATTTGAATTCTACTTAGAAAAAATAATTTATTATATAAAAAATAATTTTGAATATGAGAACCTTGTTTATGCTGGAGGATGTGCTTTAAATTCAAAAGCAAATCAACTTTTGTTTAAAAAAAATTATTTTGAAAATATATTTATACCTTATGCACCAGGTGATGGGGGAGGTTCTATTGGAGCTGCTTTTGAGGTTATTAAAAAAAATTTAAAAACAAATCTTAAAAACCCTTATCTTGGGCAAAGTTTTGACAAAAAGGCAATTGAGAGTGAAATTAATCATTTAGATAAAAATTTATACAATTTTAAATTTTATAAAAATGAAGATGATTTAATTAACTATATATCAATAAAGCTATCAGAAAAAAATGTAATTGGTTGGTTTCAAGGTAAAATAGAATTTGGTGCAAGAGCGTTAGGCAATAGATCAATTATCGCAGATCCATCTAATGTTAATATTAAAGATATGATTAATTTAAAAATTAAAAGAAGAGAGAATTTTAGACCGTTTGCACCAGTTGTTCTGCAAGAAGAAAAAAGTAATTGGTTCGAGAATGATAAAGAAAATTTATATATGTCATCAGTGGAAGATGTAAAAGAAGAAAAAAAAAAAATTATACCAGGAGTTGTTCATATAGATGGAACTGCTAGAGTTCAAAGTTTAACTTATGAACAAAATCCAAAATTTTACAAATTAATAAAATGTTTTAATAATTTATCTGGAATTCCAATTTTACTAAATACCTCTTTTAATGAAAATGAACCAATAGTAAATACGCCTAAAGAGGCTATAAGTTGTTTTTTAAGAACAAAAATGGATATTATAGTTTTAGATAATTACATTGTAGAAAGAAAAGTTTAATGATTTCAGTGTTAAAGTTAAATTCTGGAAATATTAATTCTATAATTAACATGATGAATCATATTGGCTATCCAAATTATAAAATTATCAACACAAAAGAAGAAATTTTAAATTCAAAAAAAATTATTATGCCTGGCATAGGTCATTTTGGAGAGACTATGAGATATTTAAATAACAATGATTTATCTGATACTTTAAAGTTTACTATAAAAGAAAAAAAAGTTCCCATTCTTGGTATTTGTGTAGGTGCACAAATTATGCTTGAGTCCTCTGAAGAAGATGATCAAGAGCAGGGTCTTAAATTTTTAGAGGGTAAATGCAAAAAGTTTGAACTAGCCTCAACACGAGTATCATTAAATATGGGGTGGAATAAAGTATCTGTAAAAAAAAAAAATAATCTTTTTGAAAATGATGATAATAAGTTCTATTTTTGCCACTCGTACTATATAGATGAAGTAAATCAAAGTAACATATTAAGTAAAACAATTTTTGGTAAAGAATTTATATCCTCATTTCAAAAGGATAACATTTTAGGAGTGCAATTCCATATTGAAAAAAGTCATAAATATGGAATGTCCTTTTTAAAAAACTTTATTCAAAATTTTTATGTATAATTTTAGAGTAATACCCATTTTAACAATTAAAGATGATTACCTCATAAAAACAATTAATTTTGAGGAAAAAATATATGTAGGCGATCCAACTAATACGATTAAAATTTTCAATGAAAAATTTGTTGATGAAATAATGATACTAGACATTAGTAAATCTTTAACAAATCAGGATCCCGATATAGAACTAATCAAAAAAATTTGTTCGCAATGTTTTTCACCCATTACTTATGGTGGTGGAATAAAAAATATAGATCAATGTAATTTGATATTTGAAGCTGGTGTTGAAAAAATTTTATTAAATCAAAAATTGTTTGAAAATTTTCAAGATATAGAAAAATTAATTAAAAATTTTGGATCTCAAAGTATATTGGCCTGTATAAATTTTATTGAAACAAATGATGGTTTTGCACTTTATGATTACAAAAAAAAAAAAATTTTAGAAATTGATATATTTGATTACATTAAAAATCTAAATAATTTTGATTTTGGAGAATTACTATTTTACAATGTGAGCAGGGATGGAACAAAAAAAGGATTAAATTTTGATTTCTTAAAAGAAGTGAGACAAATTGTAAATTCACCTATCATATATTCTGGTGGGGTTAGCGACTTAAATGATATTATTAAAGCAAAAAAATTAGGTGTAAATGCAGTAGGCGCATCAGCAATTTTTACGTTACATGGTAAATTTAATTCTGTTCTTATAGATTATCCTAAGGAAGAAGAAATAGAAAAAATAAGATTATCGAATTAAAATTAATGAAAAAATTCGTGAATAGTAAAAAAAAGATATTATTAATTACTCAAGATAATATTATTGGAGATCCAAGAATTCAAAGAATATATGAATATTTATTAAAAAAAAAAAATTCTTTTACATACAGCTTCTAGTTCACCAGAAATAAAAAAAAATCATTTTGTACTAAATTTTGAAAGAGATTTTTCATTAAGACAATTATTTAAACAAAATATTTTAAAATTTTTATTATTATTAATAAAAATTTTAATTGGTGATATTAAAAGTTTTTCTTATCCTTTTTATAATTCCTTAGATAATTTGAATTTAAATGAATATGATTACATATTTATTTTTGACCTTAAAATTTTATATTCTGTAGCAAATCGAGTAAATAACAAAAAAATAATATGGGATGCAAGAGAGTATTATCCCGAGCAATTTAACCAAAATTTTCTTTGGTATACTCTATTCAATAAAATTATAGTTAAATTAATTAAAAAAAGTCTAAATAAAGTTTTAATTGCCTATACAGTTTCAAACAATATTAGAAAAAAATATCAAAGAGTATTCAGAAAGAAATTTTTAATATTCTATAGTGTGGCAGATTATAATAGGTTAAAACCAAAAGTACCAAAAATTCCAGTATCGATTGTACATCATGGTATTTGTTCTTATTCAAGGAAGATAGAAAATTATTTTAAGTTAGGTAAATTATTAGGAGAAAATTATAAAATATTTTTGATGCTTAAAATAGTAAATAAAAATTATTATACAAAATTAAAGAAAACTTATTCAAACGTCAAAAATGTAAAATTTATAAAACCAGTTAAAATGAAAGATATTCCAAAAAAAATAAATAAATTCGATATTGGTATTTTTATTGGTTTAAAAAGTAGTTTTAATCATATGTATGCTATGCCAAATAAATTATTTGAATCAATTCAAGGTAGATTATGTATAATTTCAAATCCCTTAGTTGATTATAGTAATTTTATAAGAAAAAATAATTGTGGTTATTCAAGTACAGATTTTACAATCAAGGAATTATCAGTTTTGATAAAATCTTTATCTATAAATAAAATTTATAAAGCAAAAGTAGCATCACACAAAATAGCAAATCAATATAATAAAAAAAAATTATATATAAAACTTGACAAGATCTTTTTAAGGTTATTTTAGTTTTCTTTTAAAATAATTTAAGAATATGAAATATAAAATAAAATTAAAAATAACTATATATAATGATTTAATTTCACTCAAAAACGAAAATGCGATTGATATTGAAACTAAAAATAAATAAAAGGTTAATGATTTATTTATTGATGAAAAATATCTAAATATAAAATGATGGAAGTGATTTAAATCACCTGAAAAAGGGGATCTTTTATTTATAATTCTCTCAAAAAATAGTCTTACTAAGTCTAGGCCAGGAATTAAAAAACATATAAATATTTGATCAGCCAATAAAAATTCAGTTTTGTTGTAATATTCAATAAATTTTATAGCTATATAAAAGGATAAAAGTAATGATCCAGAATTACCTAAAAAAATTTTATTTTTTAAATTATTTATTAAAATAAATAATAGAGATGTAACTATTAAGATTTTTTCAATAATATCAATTGGAATTAATAATATCCATAATATTCCCAAAGAAATTGCAAGACCATTTATACCATCTATAAAATTAAAAGAGTTACAAAAGACAATTATGCAGAAAATTGTAAAAATTGTAGCAAATTCTTTAAGATAAATATCTGTATTATAGAAATTTTTAAAATTTAAATCTGAAATTAAGAAAATTTCATTAGATTTAATCAAAA
>MDTB01176553.1_pt1 | contig 11156 bp, 10 predicted proteins | sample 811161 | NCBI WGS metagenome assembly MDTB01 (sample SAMN05326650, study PRJNA326480) | marine metagenome | isolation source: seawater | place: Mediterranean Sea | collected 2009
ATTTATCACGCGAATGGCACCAATGGACGGCGCAAAATACCGTCACTTTACTTGCCCCTGAGCTTGATTGGGAAGGTGTCAATACTCCCATTACCGCATCGGAGATTGGTATTGCCGCGCCAAATGAACATGCCTTGCGTGACCCTTATTTGTTTGAAACAGATGGGCGCGTCTATGTCATCTATGCAGGAGGCGGCGAGTCGGCACTTGGCATCGCCCATATTGAAGGCCTATAATTATGGTCAATAAGATGAATATGGTGGTTTATTTTCCACTTAAAATAGGATAATTCTTTTGACTATGCCAGATGCACCATCACCACTGCTTGATCCGTTCGGACGGCCTATTACCTATTTGCGCGTTTCGGTTACCGATCGCTGTGATTTTCGCTGTGTCTATTGCATGGCAGAGGACATGACATTTTTACCAAAATCAGAGATCATGTCGCTCGAAGAAACAGAGACATTATGCCGGCGCTTCATGGCAATCGGAACGCGCAAGATACGGCTGACTGGTGGTGAGCCATTGGTGCGGCGGAATATTATCTCGCTTATTCGCAATCTTGGGGCAGAAGTCAAAAACGGCAATCTGGATGAGCTGACAATTACCACGAATGGTAGCCAACTCTATAAAATGGCAGATATGCTCTATGATGCCGGGGTGCGGCGGCTTAATGTATCCGTCGATACCCTTGACCCCGACAAGTTCAGAGCCATCACGCGCTGGGGCGATCTCACCAAAGTCCTGGAAGGAATAAAAGCCGCGCAAGCCGCCGGACTTGCTGTCAAGCTGAATACAGTTGCGCTGAAAGGTGTCAACGAAGATGAACTCGAGGATATGCTTGCATGGTGCGGTGATCAAGGGATTGATATGACGATTATCGAAGTCATGCCCATGGGTGATATTGGCGGTGAAGATCGGCTTGATCAATATCTGCCGCTATCATTGGTGCGAACGCGGTTAAGTCGGCGCTTTACGCTGCAAGAGATTCCCTATCGCACAGGCGGGCCGGCGCGTTATGTTCAGATCGCAGAAACAGGACAAAAGCTGGGCTTTATCACGCCTCTGACCCATAATTTCTGTGAGAGCTGTAACCGTGTTCGGTTGACCTGTACGGGTATGCTCTATATGTGTTTGGGGCAGGATGATAGTGCCAATCTGCGCGATGTACTACGTGGAGTTAGGGGCAAAGATGGGATAGGCGAAGATGGGATAGACGCTCTCGATGCCGCCATATTAGAGGCCATCAGCCGTAAGCCTAAAGGCCATGATTTCATCATTGACCGTGATCATAACAGCCCCGCCGTCGCCCGCCATATGAGCGTTACTGGCGGCTAATGCCTGATCATGGTTGTTTCAGCCATTCCCCACACTATATTTATCTATGTCCATAATAAATATGGAAAAAATAATACTGTGATCAATATATATACCTAATCAATTTATAGAACTAATAATACTTTTTTAAGTAGTGGAGATGGATATGAGTGCATCCTTAAAGCGAGTTATTTATGTATCTGAGCGCGCCGATACGACTAACTCGGATTTGCAGGAAATTATTAATTCTTCACGCGTCAATAATCCGCAGAATGATGTGACAGGCTGTCTGGTCTCTGGGATTAATTCTTACCTTCAGCTTCTTGAAGGCCCTGATGCTTCTGTTGATGAGCTGTATGTAAAAATCAGCAAAGATACGCGGCATACAAATATTGTAAAACTCAATGAGGAGGCCATTGACAGCAGATTATTTACGTCTTGGTCAATGCGGCTTGACCCATTTAACAATCTGATGTGGTCAGATGAGGAAATAAATGCAGGAAACTTCCTGAATATCACGGCGACTAATGCGCTGAATATCTTCACCAGAATTCATGAGCAGGGAAAATCTGTTTTTTAGAGCATAAAAACTGATTTAATGGTCAGTGGGGGATGCTTTTTGATTACTATCTGGTAAATAGAGGATACGTTACGCCTATCTATTGACCTTTCTTAGCCTTAAAGCTTATAATTTCAGATAATTAAAAACAATAAGGTATTCCGATGAGAGAAACCCTTGATGTCGACTTGTATGCAAATGAGCATGCAAACATGGACTCGTTGCCATTTCGTTACGGCTTCCAATTTCCCAGTAACACAGTAATGACGTTGTACAACATTTGTGATTTAGAACAACAATCAAATGATAGGGTAAAGTTAACTGCAAGTTTTATAGACATTGATGGTAATGAGCAGAGCGGAACCTTCATTTTGATGAAAAAATCGTCACCACTTTTGAAGGTGGTTACAATTTGGCTAAATGATAAAAAGGACGAATTTTATCTTTCAGAATTGATGAAAAACCTTCGTAAAGACAAAAAAATTAGAGTATCAGACCTCATTGATCTGCACCCAAGATATCGGTCTGGTGAGTTAGTGACTATGTCTGCCCTTTTCGATGCTTTAATCATGAAAAAAGAAGTAAATCTGACTGAGAGAGATTCAGTCATTGAGGAAAAAATTAAAAATAAATATGAAGATCAGATACGAAGTTTACATAGTGAAAACTTGAGAGTTACCAACATTGCACAAATTGCAATCAAAGGATTAAACGAACGAGACAATATAATTAAACAACAAGAAACAGAAATCAAAGACAAGGAGAATAAATATAATTTGCTTGTTACAGAATTTGAAGAATACAAAAAAGAGAACCAAAGGGCAGGCAGAGACAGGACAATTTCTGTTGCAACGCTTAGTGAAGAAACGACCCTCCAAGCGGTTAACAGAAATATTATTCATCGTGGTTCATCATGCACAGAGTTAGTATTTTCAAATGGCAAACGAAAATATATGAAAATTTCGACATTTGACCCTAATCTTTCAATAACATCAAAAGCTGAGAGATTGATAAACAAGCAGGTAAGGACAACCTGTTGGGATCCAGTCAACGAACCAGGAAAGTGGTCTCGGCAGGGCTATTTCCGTGGCATCTATGAAGTTGAAACGAATAGAGGGCTTTGAGAACATATATTTATTTAGATCAATAACATTTTTAGTTATGCAAAAATGGAGTTAACAATGTCAATAAACTCGCATGCTTCCAAACTCAGTTACGTAATAATTAACAATGGTGATACCGACTATCCTTTGGAGCAAGGGGAGACATGGAAATTTATAGTCGCGGATGAGAACACTCTAGATGCGTACAATCAAATGGTTAAATGCCAGCAGTATGCGAAACAGTTTGGTCACTGCATAATGAATGTCTATTTGGATGGTAAAGATTTTAATCCGAGGGGCTGGTACACTCTGGAGGCAAATCATGACAATATTGAATATGATGATAATATAAAGATTGATAAAGTAATTGATGAGACAAGTAGGTAAGATAAGACTAACCGATTAAATATAAAAGAACTCAGGATACCTACACAGTATAGCCAGAGCATAGAGAGCATGATATTAAAACTCTAAGAGCCACCTTAAAACCCCAAGTGAATCTCTGAGGGCAATAATAGGTTTATCTAAGCGTAACACCTATCAAAACCAACTGAGTTAGTAATATGGATGTTATCCAAATCGGGTAAACCTATGTAATCTCATTAGTGAACAAAGACGCTGTAATTTTCGTTATGTCTAATGCATAGAGGAGGACATAACTTTTTTACCGAAATCAGAGATCATGTCACTTGAAGAAACGGAGATATTATGTCGGCGCTTCATGGCTTTCGGGACGCGCAAGATCAGCTGACCAGTCATGGCATGCTCCATTACATTTGTGCTTGCCATTCTATGACTGGCAGATCAATATCTCGCATCCAAGAGCGATGGTATCGCTAGGTGATATCTTTGAGCATTTCTGTCTCAGATGACCCCTTTTTCGATATGACACCAGTTCCATCATGATAACTGTTGAAGACACGATCCCACGGCATTTCTCGCGTGCCATAATTACAGTTTATATGGCGATGATGAAGTTGATGAAAGAAATCACCAGCCGCAATCCTTGGGGTATCGCCCATCATCACCTGTTCAAACCCTGAATGCGTAAAGGGCGGATTAAGTGCCTCCTGATAAAAATGAAACAGCACATGAAGCGGATGCGAAGGCACCACAACATGGATTATAACCGAAGAAAAATAGAGCAGATGTTCAACCGGATGCATGGATATGCCGCTCCATGGCCCGACATTTATATTACGATGATGCAACCCATGCGCCAATTTATAGAGCGGCTGCCAATGCAACAAGCGGTGGATTAGGTAGAAATGAAAGCTCGACCAAATGGGAATAATGACAAAGAACGCCGCGAACCAAATCGGGTTTTGCCGCCATTCCAAGCCCGGCATATATCCATTTGCGGCAGCCCAAAAATAACCGACCTCCAGGACTGTCCAGATGGTAACGCCACTCGCCAAAGACCAAAACATGTTATCTCTAACCTGATCCCTAAAGAGGAATTTTCCATTATTCTTGGCCTGACCTCTGTGATCAAACTTCCGCTTATTGCCCTGCAACTGATACCGATAAAGCCAAAGATGAAGCCCGCCAGCAATCAGCGTGATCAAGATCATATTCCTGACCCAGATTTGAAATATCCACCCCGGTGCTAATGTTGCCATCACTGATGTTTCGGGTTGAAACAGCGTAAACACCACACATGCAAACAAAAACTCAATCGTCACAGAACTGATAACCAGCCAATATCCCGCCAACCATTTTAAGGTCGCCAGCGGCCTCGGCGGCCAGCTCAATATAGGCGATAACTGAAGGGGGAAATCAGGATGCCAATTCCAGCTTTTATTTTTACCTGTTTTCTGATCTGAAGTGTTTTCTCTCATCATAATCCTCACAAAATAAGTTGTCTTAATTACGCAAATGGGTCTGGCTGATTGGGGTTAAGGGATAGCCAGACTGATCGCGTCTGCATAAAACAACGCATGCCTTCTAAGCCATTTTCTCGTCCATAACCTGATTGTTTCCAGCCTCCCACCGGACTTTGGGCGGCGGCATTGAAATAATTATTGATATAAATTGTTCCGGCCTCGATCCGATTTGCCATCCGCATAGCCCGTGCAACATCCTGTGACCAGATACCGCCAGCCAACCCATAAATGGAATTATTGGCTTTCTGGATGACCTCCTCCTCATCGTCCCATGCTTCGGTTGAGACGACAGGGCCAAATACTTCATTTTGAGAAAGCTCACTATCATTAGGCACATCAGCAAAAATGGTCGGGCCAATGTAATATCCTTGCTCGCGGCAAGCCGTTCGGCCATCAAGCAACAGCTTGTGACCAGCCTTTTCCGCCGCCGCTATTGCAGCAAGCACCCGATCATAATGTTGCTGATTTGCCATTGGCCCGATCTGTGTCATCGGGTCATCAGGGGCGCCCACTCTGGCTTTTTCGGCAGCCTTAACCAAGCGCTCTGTAAAGGCGTCAATAATGGATCGATGCACCAGCAGACGTGAGCCAGAAATACAGCTCTGCCCACCAGCTGGAAATATTCCAGCAACAATCCCATTGACCGCCAGATCAATATCCGCATCAGGCATAACAATTTGCGGCGATTTACCGCCAAGCTCCATAATAACAGGCTTAACTTGCTGAGCGGCCAATGCAGCAACTTTTGCGCCAGCAGTTGTGCCGCCAGTAAAAGATACCATTCTGACATCAGGGTGACAGATCAATGGCTCACCTGTTGTTTGACCGAAGCCGGTTACGACGTTTACCACGCCCGGCGGCAAATCCGCCTCAAGCAATATATCCATCAGCTCAAGCGTCGAGGCGCTGGCCTGCTCAGAAGGCTTGATAACAACCGTATTTCCAGCCGCCAGACACGCCGTCAGCTTCCAGATCAGTGTCCCGATAGGTGAGTTCCACGGCAAAATCAGCGCCACAACACCAAAAGGCTCCCATGTCATATAATTATGCATGTCCGGCATTTCTGCGGGGATAATCTTGCCCTCAAACTTGTCACATAATCCGGCATAATAATGCCAGCTATCCACCTGCCAGCCGCCCGATTTTAAGCCTGATGCAATATTTGGAACACGCCCATTATCCATTAACTCAACCGCCCCCAGCCGATCAGCATGGGCGGAAATAACATCGCCAATGCGGCGCAGAATGCGGCCACGTTCTGCCGCTAGCATATGGCTCCATGGGCCATCATAAAAGGCTGATTTTGCTGCCGCAACAGCGCGGTTAATATCTGCCTCACGGCAATCCGGCAGGCGCGCCCAGACTTGCCCGGTTGCTGGATTTTCAGTGTCAAAATACTCCCCGCCAGTCGGCTCATGCCAAGCATTACCTGAAAAATATTGAAAGACTTTTGTTTCACGCATTGTTTTTGCCCTTCTCTCTTGCCTAACTCGCTTAGGCAGATTGCTTAATCATGTCGGCAGCTTTTTCTGCCATCATCACCACCGTAGCATAAAGATTGCCAGTAATCTGTGTTGGCATCGCTGACGCATCGCATACCCTTAATCCATCAATACCGCGCAGGTTCAGCTTGTTATCCAGAACTGCCATATTGTCATGATCAGCTCCCATTTTCGCGGTACCGCAAGGGTGATGACCTGTGTAAGCCGTTTGTTTAATCGCTGATATAATCTCATCTCGGCTTCGGGCATTAGCCCAAGCCCCAACCTCACCAGTCACATATGAGGCGATTTGCGGCTGTGCCATGACCTCACGCATGACATCAACTCCCCGAACCAGTTGATCAAGATCATTTGGATCAGACAGATAATTCGGGTCAATCAAAGGGTGCTCCAATGGGTTGGATGAGGCCAGCCTGACCGTACCCAGCGACCGTGGGCGTTCCTGATTGATATCAATCTGAACACCTGGCCGAGCAATCTTACGCCCTCTGACTAACAGTTTGCGTCCCAGTTTTTGCAGCAAAGGCGCGTTTTCTTTATCCCCATTACCAAGGTTCTCATCAATAATCATTGGTGTCATAAAGACTTCCAGTTCAGGCAGCGATACATCATCAAAAGCATGAAAAAGAACAACCGAAAAGAGTGAGCCGCCACCCGGCCCCGAACCATTCCAAAGCCATTTGGCCATTAACATCGCAGCCTTATCAAGACGTTGATGTTTGGCATGGCTATATTTCATTTCATCTGAAGCATATTGAATGGATACATCCACATGATCAGCGAGATGTGCCCCCACCCCCGGCAGATCAGCTAGCGGCTTGATGCCTTGCGATTTCAAGTGATCAGCAGGACCTATCCCCGACAACATGAGCAATTGCGGCGTCGCAAAAGCGCCCTGACAGACGATGACTTCCCTTGCCGCGCGGATAGTTTCACCAGTTATCGTTTCAATACCAACGGCGCGGTTATTCTCAATTTCAATCTTTGCAATATGCTTGCCTGTCATAATGGTTAAGTTTTTTGGTGGATTTTTAAGATAGGCTATCGCTGAGGATTGTCTTACGCCCTTATGGACCGTGCTATCTGCACGCGATACGCCGGTTCTATGCGCGCCATTAAAATCTTCGATATGCTGATGGCCAGCAGCAACCGCCGCATCAATAAAGGCCTGATCAATGATACCAAAGTTTCTTGCTGCTTCAGTTTTTAATGGGCCATCAATACCATGATAATCATCGCGTCTGTCACGAGCGCATTCGGAGCGCAAAAAATATGGCATCACATCATCATATCCCCAGCCCTCAAGACCTATTTGCCGCCAGTGATCATAGTCAGCCGCGACACCACGCATATAAATCATGCCATTGACGATTGATGTTCCGCCTAGTGCCTTGCCACGAGCAAAATAAATTTGCCGGCCATCGAGATGCTCTTGCGGAACCGTTACATAACCCCAGTCTAATTTAGGGTTTCCAAAGACAAAGCCATTGCCGCCGGGCATACGGATAAAAAGATCTCTGCCACGTCCACCTGCCTCAACCAGACAAACCGATATATCAGGATTTTCAGCCAGCCGCGCCGCCAAAACACAGCCCGCAGACCCGCCGCCCGCAATGACATAATCATAACTCATGCAACCAGCCTGTCCAGAATAGCATCTGTTATTTCCACCGTTGTTGCTATGCCGCCTATATCTTGAGTCTTAATTCCATCGGCAAGTGTTTGCTCAATCGCCCTATGCACAGCTTGCCAAAGATCAGGCCGACCAATCGTATAATCAAACATCATTGCCACTGACAGGATCATGCCTATGGGGTTGGCTATTCCTTTGCCAGCAATATCAGGCGCCGACCCTGACGTGCTTTCATAGATACCAAAACTTGGCCCATCGGCGGGATTAGACGCCAGACAGGCTGAGGGCAACATGCCAAGAGAGCCTGATACAGTGCCTGTTAAATCGCTGAACACATCACCAAGCTGATTACAGCACAGCACCACATCAAACGCTGTTGGCTGCATCATCATCTGATACGCGCAATGATCAGCCAGCATATGCTTGAACTCAACATCAGGATAATGTTTTGCCACATCTCCGACCACATCACGCCACAGCTTATAGCTTTCCATGACATTGGATTTATCACAGCTTACGAGCTGCCGCCGCCGCCGCCTTGCCAGAGCAAAGCCGCCATGGGCAAAGCGTGCGACTTCGTCTTCGTCATAGGCGGTTAAATCATAGCCCTGTCTTTTGCCTTGATGGATGCGTTGGCCACGCTGCCTTGCAAACATGGCACCGCCACACATCTCACGCATAATCATAATATCTGCTCCCGCTACAACATCACAACGAAATGGTGACAAGGAGCTTAGCTCTTTCCATGCCTCAGCTGGTCTAAGCCCTAGATAGGCCTGTAAATGATAGCGCAAATACATTAACCCATCTTGCGCCTCAGCCCCGCCAGCGATGCGGACATGATCCCAGGCATGGCCGCCAACCGCCCCGACAAGAACCGCATCCGCCGCCTTGGCTTTATCGAGAACCGCATCAGTGCAAAAGACGCCATGAGTATCATAGCTGGCGCCATGAAGCAGATCATGATCAATATCCAGCAAAAATCCAGACTTTTCAGCGACATGCCTGGCAATACGCAACCCTTGGGCAAGAATCTCAGGCCCAATACCGTCACCGCCTAATGCCAAGATTGATATTGTCGTCACCAAATTCTCCATCTTTATGAGATTGATCGTATCGCATTGACATGGAATTGAAAGGTTGAAATGATGAATTACTTATATTCATTTGAGGAATAGTATAATGACAGATTTTCCTATCCCTCTCACCCAATTGGTTGCTTTTGAAGCGGCGGCTCGCCATCTTAATTTTTCTGCCGCCGCAAGTGATCTAAATGTTCAGCAGCCTGCTGTTAGCCGGCACATTAAAGCCCTTGAGGATAGCTTGGGGACTAAATTGTTTTTACGCACACGACCACTGCTTACCTTGACTGATGATGGCAATAGTTTAGCGAAATGTGTCGATAAAGGCTTTCATGAATTGCGGGTTGGCATTGATCAGATTGTCAATCGCCAGCGTCCCAGCCCACTTATCATTGATGCAGGAATTGGGTTTACCAGTTTTTATCTATTGCCACGCATGGCAGATTTTCAAGCTCATTATCCTGATATTTCTGTCCAGATTAGCACCCGTGATCAGAATCCTGATTTTAATACTCAGCGGTCTGATCTGGTGGTTGTATTTGATCAAGCAGGAATTAGCGGGCTGCCCTCACAACAGGTGTTTGCCGGGCAAATGGTGGCGATTTGTCATCCTGATTTGCTTCCCCAAGGCCGAATGTTGTCGCCTGATGAATTGGCCACCAAAGACTTACTTCATTTAACCGGTTCAGGTCATGAAGATGACTGGAACATTTTTTTTCGTGAGACTGGCGTTACCGCCCCTGAACCTATCATTAGCAATAGCTACATTAGTTTCATGGTCTATTTGAAAGCTATTCAGAATGGCATGGGGTTTGGGATAGGCTGGCAGCCGTTAATTGATGAGTTTCTGGTCAATGGCAGTCTGGCGGTCGCCACTCCAATGGTTGTGGAGACGCAGCGCAGTTATTTTTGTTCCCTGACAGCGCGTGGACAGACGAAAGCGGAAGCACAGCATTTTATGGATTGGCTGATCAACCCTGATCGACTGAACATCGCTCATTAAGTCCCTTTCCACATAAGATATTTTATTATTGGTCATTTTCCAGAAGCTATTTTAGGACTTTTTAGCAAAACCAAACACCTGCCATCTAAATGGGCAAGCGGTTTGAAAGAATGGTTGCGTAAATAATCAATTCATAATATAAAATTAAATTGTAAATATTCACAAAACTTTAATATTTATGGTTTACATACGTTTTAGAAGCACTATGTATTATAATAATCTAATCTACGACTTTCATATAATTGAACCGTCATCTAATTTTATTTCACTCTTTGGGGCTTTCTATGCGTAACATTGCACATGCTTTTATCTGTTCAATACTACTGCTGATCGCAAGCACAGCTACTGCTATGGCAGATAGTAAAAATTCCGGTTTAAGCCTGGGTTTCAGCGTTATGCAGAGCATTTGGCAGGGGAAAAGAGATAACCCCAAGATGACGACATGCCGGTTGATCAAAAGAAAGGTCAATGCTGGTGATCAGATGTGCCTCTATAAAGGCGCGCAAAGCACTTTTGAAGCCATTTATAACGATAAAGGTGGCTTCTGCCCCAGATCAATATCTTGTAAATTATATCCCGATAGCTCAAAGACCGTTAAGGGTTTTGTCCAGGCGTTTATGAATAGATAATAAAAATGATCTAAAGTCCATTTTTCAGATGTTTGACAGGATCAGCTTTATAATTATGTTGATAGAGTAACATCACATTTTCGCATATGACTTAAGTATTATATTGGCTGTTTGTGAATGACCACAGAATTGACACCTGAAATCTTTCGCTCCCTTCCTGACGTTAATGATGCCCTCAAACATCCGCGCGCGCCGCGCAGTGTGTTGAATTATATGTGCGGTGCGAACACCGCAGACCCAGAGGTTAGGGCGGCGCTGAACACAGAAGACCGAGTAATACCGCTTTTGGGAATCTGGTTCTCAAGCGGCAGCGCATTAGATGATTTATGTCAGCCATTTGCCCCTGTGGTGCGTGAGCTGAAGGCCGACCCTCCAACATTAGTTGGGGCGGAATGGGAAAGTGTTGAGGGCACGGTTGCCAAAGTGTTGTTGGCAGACCAGC
>MDTB01180740.1_pt1 | contig 11155 bp, 5 predicted proteins | sample 811161 | NCBI WGS metagenome assembly MDTB01 (sample SAMN05326650, study PRJNA326480) | marine metagenome | isolation source: seawater | place: Mediterranean Sea | collected 2009
AAACAGAAAGATGAATCATATATCCATTGCACTCCCCCCCACCCCCATCACACCACAAATCAATTGTGCATAAGAAGAAGAAGCTTCCTTTCACACGCACGCACATACATAGATAGATAGATAGAAACATGGCGTCTTCCATTTTAGAAACATTAGGTCATACCATGGATGAAGATGATGAGGCAATAGATAATATAGATTTATTATCTGATACAAATAATCCAAATAATGGTTTATTTAGTAAACCAACTACTGGGTCAAGAGACTATCAAGATAAATCATCTGTAGATATATTAGGTGAAACTAGTGATACACAAGGATATAGTTATGATGATTTTGAAGACTTTGAAACTAGTACCAGTGATATGGAAGGAAACAAATCCAACTATTCTGAATATAACAATAATAATAATAATGATAATAATAATAATACAAGTAACAACAAAAATTCTCGTTACAATAATAATAATAACAACCACAAACCACCACTGATTCCATCCCGATCATCGCACAGTGGGCATAGCAAAATTCACACACCATTAAATAGTATACATGATAGCGAAAATGCAATTGATAATATTGAAATAAATGATAACAGTGTAAACAATGACAATAGAAATAACGAAGGTATAAATATATATAATAATGATGATAAAGATGCAGGATATTTTCCACAAATAGGAGGAGGAGGAAATGAACGTGGAGTCTCTCCAAATACATTTATGAAACAAAACCAAATACGACGTGTTGCAAGATCTGCACCAAGTTCTGACCAAGTACCAAGTCGTGAAGGTAACAATATTACTCCATACAATAATAATGAATATGTAAATTACACGGTTAATCACAACTCCAACAGTAAAAGTAGCTACAACTCATCGTCAATAGGCAATCCATTTGCGTTAGAATTTGAACGTGCAAAAACAAAAGTATTATCACGTGAAGTTAAGAAAATGAGAAAAGCTATTTTACATGATGATGCCCCATGGTCTCCAATAAATAAAACCATCAGAGGAGCAGGTGCAAATACACCTGTACAATTAACCCCGGAAGCAGAGCGTAGAAGTCGATTGGTGACGGAAGCACGTGAACAGCTTGCTGGACATAAAAGTAAATTTCAAGAACGAATCATGGAGCGATCACAACGATTGTATGATTGGACCGATCCCAATTGGATAGAAAAGAAAACTGATTTAGAAGCAGCAATGTTAATCCAACGCTATGCAAACGCGCGTTCCAAGGTGAATGCAATGAATAATAAAACATTTGAACGAGATTTTGGTGCTCATGAAGGAAAAATGTATACAAGGCAGCAAAGAAGAAAGCGTAGGAAAAAATTAAATGAACATTTAAAGAAAAAATTAAAATTAGAGCAAGGATGGAATAATTCATCTAGTTTACCATTGCCAAATAGTAGAGGTGGCGGGTATGGGACATTGATTCCTCGATACGATGCCACGGTTGACCCTAATTGTACATATACACGCACGCAAGCATTTAAAGAATCTCCTTATATGAGAATGGTTAAAAATAGTGCATTTCCAAAAAGATTTAATGGATCAAAATTAACAAAAAAACATCATAAAGAAGCTGCATTAATGTCACAAGCCCATGCGGCAGCATTGCAAGCTAGTGCAGCACGTGCTGCTGCTGCTGAGAAAGAATCTTCTGTCATAGGATGGAATAATGTTGACGATGCAAGTATTCGAGCAAATAAAATCGCTCGTTTAGAAATAGAATTATATAAAACAATTATTGTGCGGGAATCATTAGTAGGCCGTGCGGCAACATTATCAGCAGCATTGATGTCCGGTGATAAAAAAGCATTAGGATCATTTAATCCACAATTATTAGAAAACAATCAGTATGGCAATAACGAATCAAAATTTTCCCCTGGAAATTTGCGGAAATCAATATTAGATGAACAAGAACAACAAACAACGGAGCCTGGCTTATTGGAAGTATTAGACCAATTGAGAATGGCAACTGTCAATACCGTTGAAGCTGTTGTAAAATGGCAAATGATGAGCGCAGAAAATTCACGTATAAAAAATAATAGTAGGCCAAACACAGCTGCTACTGATGCAACTGATTTGGACATTTTAACAGAAAATTATCCAGCGTTCATTTGGAATGAACGCAATTACTTAGTTAAAATAGCATCTGATATTGATTTTTTAGATGGTATCACACAATTAAATAGTGCATTGGGGTTTTCCTTAATAAAGAATCCCTTCGTCTTGCCTGGAGGGTTGTCTAATATGCCAACGTCCCCGCCTGAAATACCAGTCATTGTCCCTACATTATCAGCAATGCCTATGCATATTGTAGCAGCTGCTAGTGGTGGAAAAGCATTGGATAGTGTTCGACTTTTTCATGCAGCCGATGCGGTTAGGAAAGAAGATGGTCAAAATACTTTCAAGACTTTACAAGATGGCGTAATTAAAACATCTTCGATGCTTCCTGATTGGAACTCGCAAAATTTAGCCGAGGAAGCTATTGCATGGCCGAGTCCACCGGTAGTGCGTGAAAACGAGAAGAAAGCATCAATGAAATTGCTTGGCAATACACCTGGCATTCAAGACGCTTCGTCCCTTGCATTAATGGATGCAGAGAAACGTTTGAAACATGGGCTTGGCGTAGATATGCAAGGTAATCCACTTGATCAAACCTATCAACAACAACAAGAAAGAGAAAATCGAATGCGAATGGATGGTGCACCGTATATGATGTCGCAAGAAGATTTAATGGAATCAAATGCAGCATGGGCTGCGTCACGAAATCAAAATAAACGAAAAGAAAAAGGGTTGCATCCATCTGATTACGCAGCGGTGAAACGCAAGACTGGTATTAGTCGAACAGATTTAAGCAGTATGGCAGCGTATACGGTCCCACCAGCAGGTATTAAGCTGGCATTAGAAGCAATATTTATACTTTTGTATCCAAATTCCAATCGTCGCAGTCGCAAAAGAAATCAAGGCGAGGAGGGTAAAAGAATTGTCCCGAAATCTAAAGTTGAATTAGAATGGCCATCGTTGCAAAGAATGGCTGCTGATCGCGAACATTTATTACGTTGTTTATTGCAATTTCGTGAAGGGGTGCCTTTACATCCAGAAAAAGAAGAAATGTTAATAAGTTACATTGATGATAAACTATTTAACGAGGATCTTCTAATGAGGCAAAGTCAAGGTGCAGCGGCTATATGTGCATATGTCAAACGAGTCTTTGAATCTGCAGCAAGGGCAAAATCTCGATATGGTGCCCCAGGTTCTGGGGATGGCAGCAGAAGAATGATGGAAGTAGAAGATGATCCACTCTGGGGGGATCAAACGGAAGAGCATGCAACTGCTGATGTGGAGCAAGATATGGAAGATTCAGGAGTTAGAAAAGCCAGAGAGAAACGTAAAACTTTGTCTCGCCCACGTTCTCAAGGGACAACTGCTGGAATGTTAGCCCTGAAAGAAGAACTTGTAAAGTTGCGTCAATCATTGACATTTCGTGGCATTTTATCAGATGGTGAAAAAGGCCAAGGCCACGATGACGATGTGGAAGAAAAAACTACTGAGCTAAAACAGAAAACGTCGCCGCCAGCAAAATATCGCCGTACACAGAAGGGAGTGGAAGGAACCACGTTATTGCGCATCGGTTATCGTGTTAAAAATGATGACGAAGAAAAAGTCGGGAATCCAACAACATATACTGTACTAACATTTATAAGAAGGCATTCAGATGGATGGTTGAATGTTGATGCCTATGAACCTGGTGGTGCTGGCAGTGCACAAACCCAATTGCATCCTACATATTGTCATAAATTATTGGATATGTCATTGGAAGATATTGCATCTTTACCAAAAGAGGGTTGCGAGCAAAGGATGCAAGTTTTGCTTCAAACTTTACGCGCTACTCACGGAGATCCTACTAGCAACGTTGATGAGAATGGAGTTGCAATAAATGACTCGACTGATCAGAAATTACATTTACATTTTGCATTTCCACGAGATATATTTACAGGGGCAAGAAGGGTACGAAAAAAAAATATGAAGAAAGAAGATAAGGACAATGGCTTGTCAAAATCGGAAACGATGATGATGCGTGTTGAAATAACAGATGGTAGTGGAACTCCTCGGAGACGAAGGTTACGGGACGAAGATGGTGGGCTTTTAATCGTTGCTTGGCATCATAAGAAGAAAAGACATCATGTTTTACAAGTACGTCGTCGTGAATTACTTTTATTGTTTGCTCATCAAGAACATTTACTAGACTCCGCTGGTGATGTTAGCATCCATGAAGAATTGGTAAAAGCGGTATTATGTAGATTGTGGTATCTTGGAAATGCCGATAGTGGGCAACTTGGATTAGACCGTGCAGTTCCAACCTCGTTACGTAGGAATAAATTAACCGTTCCACACATACCAAATGAAAGCAAGGGTGATTCCAATGATACTGAAGAAATCAACATGAGTACAGTATCATTGACGGTGAGTGTCGAAGCCGGTGGAACTGCTGTTAATTTAAAAGTCACTTGCCCACAAAAAGGTCAATTTAATATTCGATTATTATCGTCAGAAATGTCAGCGATATCAGGAATGGCAGCGGCAAAAACAATGCGATTAGCACCTGCTATGGGTCGAGTTATTGATCGCATCTTTTACTGTACAAACAGTCAAATTTTTAAAATTGACAAAACAATATTGCACACAGAAGTTCGAGTTAGTGGAATACGTTTAGCATTGGTTGCTGAAATCCAAGATGATGCATTGCTGTTTAAAGCAATGACAGTTGAAGAGGATATGGATAATGTTGTTTCAGAAGAGGAAAAGAAACGAATCGCGGAAAGCAAATTAAGCACAACGCATACATTGACCAAATTGATAACTGCGGATGATGCAAAACGTTTATTAGAATCTGAAGGTGACGATCGGATTGAAACGTCAATGTCATTCGAGGAACGTGCTGCGCTGGCAGAAAGAATCAGTGCCATGCTTCGGCTCGTACCATTGGATGAAGATGACAGCTCCTTATTTACTGGCTCAAAAACTGATATTTTAAATTCTACGTCAAAAGGACTCGACTTAAGTACTGTTCGTTTAGAAACAGTTCTTTTCCGTCGCATGGTTCATATGTTGGTCTCTTTAGAAGGTTTAGATATGGGTGAAAATGAAAAGGCGGAAGGCATGGGCATTGAAGATGCAGATAATAGGCCACTACCTGTAGGTTCTATACGTATTGATGACAGTATGACGTTATCACAAGCTAGAGAAGAGATTGTGAAACAGCTGGGTGGCCATGTAGAATTACCTGAAGATTTTAAATTTATGTGGCGCGGTCGCCCATTTACTAAAGCGGAAGAGCGACGAAGAACAGTTGCAGAATCATTGCCATCTTTACAACTTCGCCCTGTTAAAGCTCGAAGAAGATCACGTCGTCGCATACCTCATAGCTTACGCGTATTAGGTAAAGTTGGCAGTTCCGCTGTCTTGGACGATATTTCTGAAGGAGATGAAGATGATTGGTCCGACAGTGAAGATGGTCGAAGTGGTCGTCGGTATTATACAGACGAAGATGGAACCGTATCCGGATCTGTGTTATATAGACGATCTGGAAGGCGTGGAGGCCGTAAAAGACGTGGTGGTAGTGATCGTTTGTACACCGATACAGATGGTGGTACTACAAGTGGTACAGGAAAAGCAAAAAAAGGTGGTAAACGTGGTAAGAAAAGAAAATCTGTTGCAGCTATGAAAAATGAAAGAAAGCGAAGGGAACGTTTGAAAGGACGGTCGAAAGGTAAGAAAGGCAAGAAAAAAGCTTCAAAGAAAAAGAAGAAGAAAAGTGATAGTATTGACGAAGGAGATGAAACAGAAGGTGGAACTACAAAAGGCGATGCGTCATCAACAGCCGTATCATCCGCCGGGGAAGAAACTACAGCTGATGAGACTTCTGCATCTGAAACTTCTGCATCTGATACTTCAAAAGGTAAAAAGAAAGGAAAAAAGAAAGGTAAGAAAAAGGGCAAAAAGAAAGGCAAGAAAAAGAAGAAAGTTCCTGGTTTCATGCGAATGAATGCTTCCGGTGCTGCAAAGAAAAAGGCGGAAGAGCGTGAACGTAAAAAGAAATTAAAGGAAAAGGAAGAAGCGGCAAAAGCAAAAGATGATAAAAAAAAGAAACGCAGAGCTCGTCCAAAGACACCGCCTGAAGACGACATGCAAAGACTTCCTGGAAGTGTCATAGTAGAGGGTGGTTCGAAAGTAATTAAAACATCAGAACCGCTTGCCGGTAAATTTTTACAACGATTCCATCGTATCCGAATCGGGAAGGATAAAGGTGGTGATCAGAATTTATATTGGATAAGTAAAGATGAAACAGATGCGTTTGACGAAACTACCATAACATTAAGAAAAGCTTACAACGACTGGTCAAGCCCAAATGAACGCATATATCTAGTCATTGGTGAACGTGGCGAAGAAAAAGACGAGATAACTGGTCCATCAGAAGCTGAAAAGGAGGAATTACGAGAAGAGGAATCGAAAAAATTCCAAGAATTTTTCGGTTATAAAATCATGTGGAGTGAAGTTATTCCTTTATTGGGTACAGAACCGAAAGATTTACATCAAACGAAGGAGATGTGGTATGAAAAAGTTCCAAGTAAATTTGCAGCAGTGAAAACGTATAAATACTTGATTAATTTAAAGCCAACTGCAAAGGAATTAGATGGCTCAAAATTTTCAAAGTGGGTAAAACAACTGCCTAGTGTTGTGGATGGTAAGAAAATCAAACAGACTGATATCGATTTGATATTTGCCAAAAGTAAACCGGCAAATGAACGAAGATTAAGTTTGGAAAATTTCATGGGGAATGCAATTACGAATGTTGCAAAAATGCGATATCCATGGTTAGAGACTGAAGGTGAAGGCATTAATAACCCAGCTGCACGTCAATTTATCAAGGAACAAGTATTTCACTGGGAAGAATGTGCAGAATTAGTTTGGATGGTATGTAGAAACAACTTATTTATATTTTTCACTTTACTTATGTATATATAATACTTACATATACATATGAACAATGGTTGTAATGTCACTTGATGACATCATACTCTCACATTTTCATTTACTACCACCTTTTATTTCGTGTGTGTCTCTTATATATACATATCTATATGTTTATTTCTGGTCGTTCTATTCAACAATTTACTTCTCGGTCTATATATATATTTCTATAGATACGAGAGGTAAGTTGTTGATTGAAGGTATACAGATATAGAAATAACTTACTAATAATACATGTATTTGAATCCAAATATGCAAATTGCGATGCAATATTTTGGTACAATACTATTACAAATACAATAAATACTAACATACTTTACATCTTACATGAAAATTACAAAAAATTGCAGGAGGCAAGACGGCTAGCAATTGTAAAGGAAGCTAAGATTTCGTTAGCAGCAAGAAGGATTCAAGCAGAATGGCGTATGCATGTTGAATACAAGAAATTTTGGACTATAAAATCAGCAACTGATTTAATACGCGTGAAATTTTTTATTAGATGTATATTACGTCTAAGATATTTAAAACTTGTAAGTATATTATCAAATCGACCTACATACATACTATCAAAATACAACATATTAATATTCGTATAATGAATGAAAAAATATGAAAATTGCATTTATGACATTTCATTATTTTTGAAATCAACCTTTTTTATCAACCTTTTTTTACATGTGTGTCTCTTATATATATTTATCTGGGATCAAACTTTTACCTGGTGATTATATGCATTGTTTTGTTTTGTATGTTCTGATCGTTTTCTTTTAATAAAATAGGAATGCACCCTTCGTGAAAGTGCAAAAAGGGCAGTCAGATTTGTTGCGGATTGTATTCGGATAAGTACGACGTCATTTTCAAGACTTCGAATGTGGGCAAGACTTCAACATAAATTGAGATGGCTGCCACATTCCAGAGCACTGAGACGAGCAAAAGTTGAAATGGTCGGTAACAAAACAAAAACAAAACATAGCATATAATCTTCCAGGTAGAATACATATATGTTTGGGTAAAAACATACGTTATTCTTTAAATCATGAAACAATGAATATATATATATACACAGTGTTTTTCCTACCTACATGTATAAAACGATTCATATTGCTAACATAAAATTTGTCATTATTATTATATAACAGGTTGAAGAAGCTCGTGCACAAGAACGAAAACGAAAAGAAGCAATTCGTGAAAAACGCCGTGCAAAGCGTGATGCAATGCTTTTCCGTGAATCTAGATCTATCGGTGGTATTCTCAATGTTGTCACAATATATAAACATTCGAAACGTGATATATATTTAATTACATACAACCCAGTGAATCAAGAAACTTTTTCATTTGTTATGGCACGTAAAGATCTTCGTGCTTATATTGAATCAGCATTAAATACTGGAAGTATTAGTGATAAAGAATTATTTATTAAACCAAATTTGCGTTTACTTTGTAATCAATTGATGTATCGTAAAAGACACGGGGGAAGTATTATTGTGTTAAGTCAAAAAGGTGCTGGTGAACGTGGTAGCTTAGTGTGTCGACGTGGTAAAATCATTTCCGGTAGTTTTTGCGTGGTACAAGTTTATCAATATTTCAAATCATACATATTCAAAGTATATGATACAAATTCATGTGCAATTTATCGTACAGAATTATCATGGAAACAATTAAATCGTTGGTTTGGACGTAAAGATTCAGATGCTATACCGTTTTTAATGAGACCGGAGAATCGCAATAAGTTGATTACATGGTTTTTAGCTAGGGTATTTTTATGCCGCGGGTGTAATCTGTTAGCGCATCGTCCACGACATATTAAAGGACATGATGTCTTAATGTTGGAATTTGAAAAAGAAAATATTCGAAATGAAAAAATGGCCGTACGTATACAAAATATGTGGCGTGCAAAGAAAGGTAGAGAAAAATTTGCAAAGGCATTGTCAAAAGTGATGGAAAAACATTGGGATCCAAATGCTGGGCAATTCTATTATTTGAACTCTTTGACTGGTGCAGTCACATGGTCGAAACCGAATCAATTGGGTAAAATTGAAATTGAGGATCCACCTGATGAATGGGTAGAAATGGTTGATGAGTATGGTGGCAAATATTATTATCACGCATTGACCGGTCGTACATCATGGTTAAGTGAAACTGAAGCGGCGACATTGTTACAACGTTTATATCGCAAGAAGCAAGCTGGTGAATTTGCTATTACAGATATGCTGCAAATTGTTCGTGCGTTGAAATTTATCAACACAGCAGAGGAAGCATATGCAACAAAACCAGATTCATTAGCTAGTATTATTAATTATGCATTATTATTGCATACACAACATTTCGATTACAAAGGGGCAAAAATACAATATAAAAAAGCGTATGAACGTGCACCTCATAATCCATTGTTATTAACATCTTATGGTATCTTTTTGCTTAGTGAAGGTGGATATCCACGTGATAAAAATTGGGAAAAGGGGCAAAGGCTTATTGCTGAAGCTATTCAAATGGATCCAAAATTGAAAAAATTCGAAGTTGCTAAAGGGTCGTTTTTCCATTGGTCTGTAGTGGCAAATAATAAAAACCCATTAGCATGGTTAAATTGGGCATTGATACAACAATGTGTTGAAGGAGAAATGAATAAAGCAGAAAAATATTATCGACAAGCATTAGATTTACCTGGTGGAGATGAAGATGACCGTGTTATTCAAAATATGAAAGATTTTCAAAAGCATCGTTTACCTGGTGGATTGTACGAGGGTGGCGGTCCTGGAGAAATTGTTTTAAAACGTTCTATTGTTATCAAAGATGGTATGGCATTTGAATTGCCAGCACCAGAATATCAACAAGTAAAGGATCCAGAAGCAACTGATAAACGCTTTGCTACGTATTATGTCCATGCAAAAACAAGACAAACATTTTGGAGAGAACCTGATTGGGCAGAAATATGGAACAAACGAAGAAAACGATCTGAGTTAATTGAGCGTTTGGCTGTATGGGATAAATATTGGGATGATGTGCAACAATTGCCATTTTGGTTTAATATGAAAGAAGGTGAATACACATGGTACGATCCATTAGGAGAATTTGCTGTACAAGAGGAAGAGTATTATGGTGATTATTAAAAACATGATTTTAATATTTTTACTCGTAATTTTAAAATATATATGAAATGTAGTGTGTGTAATTTAAAAATAAAAAAGTTTAATTTTTAATCATAGCACCTTTGTACGTACATCCCTCTTGTTGTACTTTTTTCAATCTTTGTAATGTATATCCAAAGCCCGTTAATGCTTTTTTCGCTGCGTTGACATCATCATCTGAACCTTTTGGAGCTCGCGTGAAAATCCAGAGACCAGAACCATTTACACCTGTTTCTTTTGTTGTACAACCATCATCATATTTTACTGTTGGGTTACCACCACTAACTACTGCCCATGTATACTGACCTACATCATTTGTACCAACTGCAAGTACCCAGTATGGACCAGCAGCAAAATTAGGTAAAAAACATGGTGCAACAGCTAAAGCACCAGGTACGGAGGCATCTTTCACGCGGGCGCACAGTTCTATCTGTGGGCCTTCAATATTTTGATTTATACCTCCAACATTTTCAAAGTTATGAACCCCTAGTACAGTTCCTTTGAAAAATGGGACATGTTTTCCATCGTTGACGTAAGTTGCCAGAGTACAAAATAGACAAGAAGCATTTTGGTATCCATTAATTTGTTGTTCTTGTATATACCAAGTTGCACGTCCATATTCGGTCAAATTTAAGTCTTTCATTGGTTGTACATCAGGGCATTCTGAGGATTCAACTGTGGTAAATGTTATTGTTGCAAATATTAATGTGATTGTAATAAAATATTTCATCGTATTGTTTTGGTTTGTTTTAGTTTTTTATTTATTTTGATTATGTATGTTTCTTGATTCTACAAATATTAGATACATTATACAATTTGTATGTACATACTCTTTTTTATTTAAATTTGATCTTAGAATAAGAATGTTTTGAACAATAATGGAAAGAGATCCCAGGGAGATGACGTGGTAATAATGAGAAAAATGTGGTGAATGAATTTTTGCGTGCTAAGGCGTGGCGGGTCGAAGTTGTGTGTGAATCATTT
>MDTB01184643.1_pt1 | contig 11155 bp, 12 predicted proteins | sample 811161 | NCBI WGS metagenome assembly MDTB01 (sample SAMN05326650, study PRJNA326480) | marine metagenome | isolation source: seawater | place: Mediterranean Sea | collected 2009
ATACGGATTGATCTCTGATACCTCTTGTGGAATATGGTCAGGGTCGCACTCAATGATATCAACTGTCACCCCTTTTTCTGCAAGTACGATCCGAACACGATGTGAGAGGTGATCAGCCGGATCAGAGAAAAAGGTCGTTGTGGAACGTTTGGTAACAAGTGACATACTGATTTTAATCTCCGTAAAACAGACAAAACAGCCGGCGTTAGCCGGCTGTTCATGTAAATGGGGCTCGGTTGTGCTTATTGCACGTCCTTCCAATACTCTCGCTTCAGCAAGTACGCAAACACGAAATACAGCATCAGGAACAAGAGCACATAAATACCAATATTGTGAGCTCGAGCTTTGGTTGGCTCACCAACATACTCGAGAAAGTTTACAAGATCATATATCAATCTATCGTACTCAGCTGCTGATAGCTGTGCTGTACCCTCAACCGCCTCTAGGCTGCTGCACTGACTCTCGGTTGTTGGTTGCCCTGAACCTGAATCCGCCTGAGCAATCCGTTCATCGCCAGCCATTAAGTCTGCACACACGACACGCTGGAGGCCTTGAAGTGGCTCAAGCACATGCGGCATTCCAACCTTTGGGAAAACCTTATTATTGACACCGAGCGGACGTGTCGGGTCGACATAGAATGTCTTCATATACGTGTACACCCACTCAGGCGATCGCTTTCGAGCGACTAACGTCAAATCGGGTGGTGGAGCACCAAACCATTCCGCCGCAGCCCTCGGAGGCATGGCAATACCTCCCAAATCACCGATCTTCTTACCGCTTGGGACAATTGCCTGCACCATGATTTCGGGGTCAATCCCTAAATCAGTCGCCGTACGCTCATAACGCTGATATCCAAGTGAGTGGCAACCCATACAGTAGTGACTGTATGTTGCAAGACCACGCTGCAGTGACTCTTTATCTGAGTAATCCGGCTCAATTTGTTCGAGCGGATAGGTCGATCCCCCAGCAGCAAATGTCACTGATGAGACAAACGCTAAGACTAGCGCAAGGGCTGATTTCATTTTGTCACCCTCTTCGGAACGACCTCTGTCGACTCCCAGCGGGTATACCATGGCATTGCAAGGAAAAACAGGAAGTAAATCGCGGTGCCCAACTGAGCAAGTGCTGTGCGTAGTGGCGTGGATGGAAGCGCACCTAAAATTCCGAGCGTCACAAAAGAGATCGCAAATAGAACGAGCATCAGCTTCGAGAGGTTTCCTTTATAGCGGATGGAACGAACAGCACTGCGGTCAAGCCAAGGTAACACAAACAAAATCGCTATTGCGGCACCCATCACAACGACGCCCCAGAACTTCGCGTCAAGACCAAACATTGGAAAGGTGATGGCGCGTAGCATTGCGTAAAACGGAGTAAAATACCAAACTGGTGCTATGTGTTCCGGTGTCTTCAAAGCGTTCGCAGGTTCAAAATTTGCATATTCAAGGAAGTATCCGCCCATTTCTGGGAAGAAAAAAATCACCACGCTAAAAACGAATAGGAACACAGCAAGACCCACAGTGTCTTTCACAGTGTAGTAAGGATGAAACGCAATACCGTCGAGAGGTTTACCGTTCTTATCCTTCGTGTCTTTAATATCAATCCCATCAGGATTATTCGAACCAACCTCGTGTAGCGCCAGGATGTGCAAAACAACGAGGCCTGCAATAACTAAGGGAAGCGCAATCACATGTAAGGCGAAGAACCGGTTGAGCGTTATCCCACTAATAAGATAGTCACCGCGAATCCATTGGGCTAAATCAGCACCGATTAATGGGATCGCAGAGAACAGCGATACGATGACCTGAGCACCCCAATAAGACATCTGTCCCCAAGGCAACAAATACCCCATGAATGCTTCAGCCATAAGTAGCAGGTAAATGGCCATCCCAAAGATCCAGATTAATTCACGGGGCTTCTGATATGAGCCATAAATAATCCCACGGAGCATATGCAAATACACCACGACGAAAAACGCTGAGGCGCCGGTCGAGTGCATGTAGCGGATCAACCAACCCATCTCAACGTCTCGCATGATGTACTCCACTGACGCAAATGCTCCCTCTGCACTTGGCTCATAGCTCATCGTCAGCCAAATACCTGTCAGGATCTGATTGACCAACACTATTAGTGCCAGCGATCCGAAGAAATACCAGACATTAAAGTTCTTGGGAGCCCAATATTGTGCAAGGTGAGTATTCCACGCGTCCATAATAGACAAACGCTGGTCGACCCATCCGATCAAACCTGTCGCCTCAGTTTTACGCAAGCCCATTACGCAGTCTCCTCATCAACACCAATTATCAGCACGTTATCGCTTTCATAGGAGTGCGGTGGAACAACCAGATTTGTGGGGGCGGGAACACTCTTGTAAACGCGTCCAGCTAGGTCGAACGATGAACCGTGGCACGGACAGAAATACCCCCCTAGCCAGTCACCGCCGAGATCAGGAGCGCCTAATTCGGGGCGAAATTGAGGTGAACACCCAAGATGCGTGCAAATCCCAACCAGCACCGCAATCTCAGGGTTGATAGAGCGCGCTTCGTTAGTAGCATATGAGGGTTGTTGTGGCTTTTCACTTTTCGGATCTGCAACTCTGTCTGTATTGGCCTTCAAGCTCTCAAGCATTTCTGGAGTACGACGGAGTACAAAGACCGGCTTGCCTCGCCACTCAGCGCGAATCTGCTCCCCTGGGAGGATCTTTGAAATGTCGACTTTGACCGGCGCACCAGCTGCCTTGGCTTTAGCGCTTGGCTTCCAAGACGCTACAAATGGTGTGGCGATACCAACGGCACCAACGGCACTGAGTGCCGCTGTAGCGCCAACTAAAAACTTACGACGCGAAGTATCTGCTGACTGAGCCACTTCGCTTACGGCTACACCTGGCATAATCCATCCTTTAGATAATTTTGGGAAGCTTTCAATACACCTATATTTTAAAGATTACGGCGCTTACAGGCAAGCTTGCGGCCCTTTTTAATCTCCTAGTCTCCGATCTTTTTAACAAAAAAAACCCGCAAAAACGGGCTTCTCGGTTGCTTTGGAAACAATTAACGCTTTGAGAACTGCGGACGTTTGCGAGCTTTGCGCAGTCCAACTTTTTTACGCTCGACTTCGCGTGCATCACGCGTCACATAGCCAGCGCGTCGCAAATCACTCTTGAAACTCTCATCGTATTCAAGTAACGCGCGGGTGATACCGTGCCGAATAGCACCAGCCTGGCCAGATGCACCTCCCCCCTCGACAGTTATAACAAGATCAATTTTTTCAGTCATACCCACCAAATCAAGCGGCTGCCGAACGATCATTCGAGATGTCTGTCGACCAAAATAATCGTCTAATGCCTTGCCATTTATCTCAATCAGGCCCGAGCCCGGACGCAAAAAAACTCGAGCGGTTGATGTCTTCCTGCGGCCCGTTCCGTAATTCTGTATGTTAGTCATATCTAATTCCTATGGCAGAGCCAGAGTTTCAGGTTGCTGCGCGTCATGCGGATGATTCTGACCCGCATAAACTTTGAGCTTCCGATACATTGCGCGTCCAAGAGGGTTGCGCGGCAACATACCTTTGACCGCGAGCTCAATCACTTTCTCTGGTGACCGCTCGATCACTTGAGTGAAGCTCGCTTCTTTCAACCCGCCTGGATATCCTGTATGCCGGTAGTACATTTTATCCGATGCCTTCCGTCCGGTAACCTTTACTTTTTCCGCGTTCACAACGACTATGTAGTCTCCCGTGTCGACGTGCGGGGTATAGTCTGTTTTGTGTTTACCGCGCAAGCGACGAGCAACTTCAGTCGCTAACCGACCGAGAGTCTGTCCATCGGCGTCCATCACATACCAATCCCGCTGCACGGTTGCTGCTTTTGCGCTAACAGTCTTCATAGTAACTTCTGCCTTCGGGATCAATCATCTTCGAACGAGGCGCGGAGTATAGATACGGATGTTGTTTTGCGCAACATTCTTTTATCAATGCGGTCGATGCGGCCGCTCCAAATATTCCACTGATTGCATTTCGAGTAATCTCGAACGACACCGATCCATCTCAAACGCTAAACGGCCGGTTACGTAGAGATCGTCGATCGTAACATCAGCCGCTAAAAGCAAATTTACTGATCGATCATAAAACTCATCGACAAGGTGCAAAAAACGCCTCGCTAGATCATCGCACGCCTCAGATAATCGAGGAACTCCAGCGATAGCCACTGTGTGATACAGCTTTGCAATTTCGATGTAGTCAGGCGCCGCCCGTCCCAGCCCGCAAATAATATCGAAATCGAACCAGACGACATCTTCAGCGACGAATCTAACGGCAAGTTGCCTGCGGTTAATCGTAACAAACGCTCCCTCAGTCATCGTGGCTTCTGGCACCAAAGCTAATACCGAATTCCAAATAGCATCGATGGCGTAATTATTACACGGCGTATAGTAGAGTTTCTTATGCTTTAGGGTTCGTAAGCGATAATTCGTTCCGGAATCAAGATTAAAGATTTCGCAGTGTCTCTCAATTAGCGAGATCGCTGGCATGAATCGATCTCGCTGTAATCCACCTTCATATAAATTTCCGGGCTCTATGTTACTCGTAGTCACGAGCGCCATACCCCGCCTAAACAAGGCATCAAATACAGTACCCAAAACCATCGCATCGGTGATATCTGAAACGAAACACTCATCTAAACACAATACTTTTCCCCTGTGTGCCAATTCATCAGCAACCATCTCTAGTGGATTCTCGTTACCCTGTAACTCCCTCAAGCGCTCGTGAACTTCATTCATAAAGCGATGAAAGTGTAATCGAATGGCTGTTCCTTCAGGCAATGAGTCTGCAAACAGGTCCATAAGAAAGGTTTTACCGCGACCCACCCCTCCCCAAAGATAAAGACCTCGTTCAGGACGCTTCCACGATTCCCGTCGAAAGAGACTTTTCCGCGCACCACTCCATACTTTCCGTAGGGTCAACTGATCGGCTAGATAATCCAGTCGCTGAAGAGCATCACGCTGACTTGAATCAGGGCTGACTTTTCCACTATCAATTAAGTCGTCATATACGCGTGAAGCAGGGGCACGACTCATACCAATCCTCGGCTCTGATAATGCGATGTAACTGCAACTTTCAGTCGCGTAAGCTCCCCATGAAAAAAATGTCCACCCGATTCAGATCGAATGACTGCAGCACCAACGATGTCGGCATAGTCGGCGATCGCTTGCGGGCTAACCACTTCATCATCACTATTGAAGATTACTTTACAGGGCACATCTACAACCAACTCCGGGCCAATTGGAAAATTCTCAACAGCTGGCGCAACCTGAAGGAGGTCAATCACCTCACAATCAGGATGACTGGTCTTGAGTGGTACTACTAAACGTGCTGCGATCGAACCACCGAATGAAAAACCTGCCAAGCAAAGTTTAGTCACACCTTGCGTAATCATAAGGGATGCAACAGCCGCCGCATCTTGGAGCTCGCCATCACCATGATCCCAATCTCCACTACTTCGGCCAGCGCCTCTGAAATTAAATACGACGGCCGCTAGCCCATTATCACGGGCCACTCTAGCGATTGTTGTAATTACCTTATTTCCCATCGTACCGCCATGAAGCGGATGCGGATGCAACAACAACAACGCTTGAGACGGCATCGGCTTGTTTAAATCGCACAAAAATGCTGCGGTTTCTATCAGACCTGCCGGTCCTTCAATGAATCGGATGAGCGGTACTTTCATGGTCTCCTCGCGAAAGCGCAGTCTAACTGCTCGCTCAAACAACTCAAACTCCGTACACTAAACAAAAAGGAGATTACATCGTGGAAGTAAATGGATTAATGCTGGGGTCGCTCGTTCTGACTTTTGTCGCAGGCGGTTTTGCTGGCTGGTTATTGAGACAACCGAAAACAATCGCGATGGCACCACCAAATGTGGAAAGAGAAAAAACATTGGCTGAGGCCAGACATCAAGGACTACTGAATGATCTAGAACAACATCTTTCCAAGACTCAGCAAGCACTTATTGAGATCGCTAACCATCAGTCAGCGCTCGCTGCTGAACTTCGTGGAGAAACCCGGCTAGAAATTACGGAAGATATGGATGATACAGATCCGATTAAACCTCCTCGTGATTATGCAGATTCTCGCGGTCAGCTACTCTGATCAGGCGGGGTTGTTATCATCGAAAAAACACACTTCCACACCAAGTTCGCGACGTATCTTTTCGCCAAGCGCCTGAACACCGTATCGTTCGGTAGCGTGATGGCCCGCAGCGATATAGTGCACACCTAGTTCACGTGCTTCATGAGTTGTACGCTCTGATATTTCCCCAGACAAATACACATCAGCACCGTACATATGCGCCTTGACTAAATAATCCTGTGCGCCGCCAGTACATACGATTAGATGCCTAATATCTTTATTTGCTTTCGACGACTCAATCACCAAAGGGTCTCTATCCAATCGTTCAGCTACGCGTTCAGCAAGCAAGTCAATTGTTTGATCCGGACCCAAAAGTATTGACCATAAAAGCCCATTTTCGCCTTCAATAGGCTTTCCACGATCAAGGCCCAGTTGATCGAGTAATGTTTTGTTGTTTCCGAACTCAGGATGACAATCTAATGGCAGGTGATAAGCTAGTAATGAAATCTGATTCTGTATCAATTTTCTAACCCGCTGGCCTTTGATACCGGTTAAGACTGGTGATTCGCGCCTCCAAAAATATCCATGATGAACTAACAGGGCATCTGCTCCCCAAGCAACCGACTGATCGATCACATCCGCTGAGGCCGTGACACCAAGCGCCAATCGGGAAACTGAATCACGTCCTTCAACTTGCAAACCATTTGGGGCGTGGTCTTTAAACAAGCTCGGTTGCATCCAATCATCGAGCCTTTCGAGCAGTGTGTGTAAACTAGTCATACAAGTTCTCTATCCAGGACGCTTTATGCTACAACAAATTACGCGAATTCTCTGGCCAGTCATTACAGGGATTTTGATCGCCCTTCTCGTCATTCGCGAATTTCCAGAACTCACAGGCCGAACGCGCGGCGTCGAGCTAAATATTGTAGATTCGAGTTCTATCGCCAGCCAAATCCCTGCCGAAGGACCCTTCACTTATGCTAGCGCAGTAGATCGAGCCGCACCCGCTGTAGTTAATATTTACACTACTACTATTGTCGAGACGCGAGCCCACCCCTTAGCAAGAGACCCAATTTTCAGGAATTTTTTTAACCTGCCGAGTGAGCCGCATCGTAAACGATTAGAAGCTAGCCTTGGATCTGGCGTCATAGTATCCAGCAACGGATATATTCTCACTAACCATCACGTCATTGCTGGTGCCGATGACATTGTAGTTGAACTGAAAGATGGTCGAGCCTCAAAAGCGTTAGTGGTCGGAACTGATCCCGATACTGATATTGCCGTTCTAAAAATTGAAATGGGCGATCTGCCTAAACTAATCCTCACAACGTCGCCGGGCAAAGTAGGAGACCTTGTGTTTGCAATCGGCAACCCATTCGGTGTCGGCCAAACTGTGACTATGGGTATTCTAAGTGCTAAGGGGCGCAATCAGGTAGGCGTTACAAATTATGAAAACTTCATCCAGACTGATGCCGCCATCAATCCAGGTAATTCCGGGGGGGCGCTTATTAACATGCGCGGCGAGTTAATTGGTATTAATACAGCCATTTTCACGCGGAATGGCGGGTCCAATGGCATCGGATTTGCGATTCCAGCTTCTATTGCTACTGCTATCATGCAAGAGCTGATCGACCACGGCCAGGTGGTTCGTGGTTGGATTGGCGTGGAAACGCAACCGCTCACTGATGAATTGGCGCGTTCCTTCGGAGTCAACAAGAAAGCTGGTGTATTAATTTCTGGTGTTTATCGCAAAGGACCCGCAGCAGAAGCTAATATTTTTCCGGGGGATATCTTGACGCATATGAACGGTCAAAAGGTCGCCGATGGGCGCGCCGCCATGAATCAAGTCGCTGATTTGGAGCCTGGTACAGAGGTATCCGTCAGCCTGCTACGAGACGGCCAATCAGTAGACCGTATTATTCGGGTTGGTCAGCGGCCTAGTTCAGCAACTAATTGATCAATCGCACTTAACAGTGTGTCTACCTCTTCAGGCGAACCAACTGTAATACGCAACGTATCCTTCAACCGCGGATGAGATCCATCAAGGCATTTGATGAGAATATGTCGCAATTTTAAGGCCTCGAATATAGATCGTGCCTGATCAATCGAACACTTTATCACTACAAAATTTGCTTCAGACGGCCATACATTAAACCCACGCCTCTCCAATTCGCGGGTTAAATTCGTGCGTTCTTTTCGAACACGAAAACTCTGTTCTTCAAGAATCGAAGCGTGCTCTAAAGCGAACTGAACCGCCGTCTGCGAAAGTGTATTGATATTATATGGCAGGCGCATTTTATCAAACTCAGATATCCATGCTGGATGCCCAACCAGCATCCCGAACCGACTTCCAGCGAGGCCGACTTTCGATAGCGTTCTCATCACTAAAACGTTTGGATATGTAACCGCCCAATTCAAAAAATCTGCATCTGTGAATGCTGTATAGGCTTCGTCAATAACAACCAGAGCCGTCGTCGATTCGACAATCTTTGCCAATCGCTCACGCGAGAACAGATTCCCGGTCGGGTTATTCGGCTGCGGAATAAATATGAGTGCTGGATCATTTTCATGCAAGAAAGCAAGCCATCTATCAAGATCAATATCAAACGCCGCGTCTAGAGGAAGAGCCTCGAAAGTTACGGAATATTGATTAGCTAGCGCACTAAACATCACAAAACTTGGATCAGGAGCACACACACTTCGCCCAGAACCAATCAAACTAGAAATTAAGAGTGCGATAATTTCATCTGAACCGTTCCCAAACAGAATATCTAAAGATTCAGGGATCTTCATCCATTGCCGTAAAGGGGCCCTTACGTTACTGGCGTAGGGGTCTGGATAGCGATTCAAACTACAATTGGCCAGCCGCTCCGCGTATTGCGCCCGTAAACAGGAGGGCCATACAAAAGGATTCTCCATCGCATCCAACTTGATCATTCCTGTCGCATCTTGAACCCGATAAGCGGCTCCTTGTCGCACACGTTCAGGGATCAAGATTTGTATCAGTTCCTCACGCGTCACGACGATACTCGGCAGAACGGGCGTGCGCGGTCAGTCCCTCTGAACGCGCTAGCGTTGAGGCTACATCTGCAATTGTTTTTGATCCTTCGTTTGAACAATAAATCACTGAAGACCGCTTTATAAAATCATAGACCCCCAACGGTGACGCGAAACGCGCAGTCCCAGATGTCGGCAAAACATGATTCGGACCCGCACAGTAGTCTCCAAGCGATTCCGGTGTAAAACGCCCCATAAAAATAGCACCAGCGTTCTGAATTGCCGAAAGCATAGTCTCAGGATCATCGACGCATAACTCGAGGTGCTCGGGCGCTACTCGATTAACGACGGCTATTGCATCTGCACGATTGAGTGCCTCGATAAAGATACATCGGTTATTGATTGATTTTGCAATAATCGAAGCTCGTTCGAGTGTCGGAAGCAATCGGTTCATTGATTCATGAACCCTATCAGCGAACGATTGATCACAGTACACGAAGATTGGTTGCGCATCTTCATCGTGTTCGGCTTGACTAAATAGATCCATCGCGACCCAATCCGGATCCATAGGTGGTTCCACATAGACCAATATTTCAGAGGGTCCTGCAATCATGTCGATACCCACCTTACCGAAGACCTGTCTCTTGGCGGTCGCAACCCAAGAATTTCCCGGCCCAACAATCTTATCGACAGGTAAGACAGTATCAGTTCCGTAAGCAAGAGCCGCCACAGCCTGAGCACCGCCAATAGTTACAACCCGATCAACTTTCGCGAGATGGGCTGCCGCCAATACGATAGGATTTAATTCACCCTTTGGAGCAGGCACGACCATTTGTATAAGGGGAACACCAGCAACTTTAGCTGGGATTGCATTCATCAGAACAGATGATGGATAGATCGCTTTACCACCCGGCACATAAAGACCAACTCGACTCATCGGTCGAACTTCCTGTCCAAGCAAAATTCCATCGTCCTTTTCAGGCAGACGCCAACTGGCCTCTTTCTGCGCTTCATGGAACGCCCAAATACGATCGCGTGCTGTGCTCAAAGCTATTTTCAGCGAGTCAGACAACTCTCGAAAAGCGTTTTCCAAAGCCGGTGCATCTAAAACGAGATCCGACGCACTATCCACATAATTTTCATCAAGCTCTCGCGTCAAACGAAGAAGTGCCTCATCACCCTCAGAACGCACAGCTTCGATTATCTCAGCGACACGTGTTTGACGAGAGATATCACTCACGGATTCCCAAGCTGTCAACTCAGTGAGCCGTGCCTCAAAATCAACATCGGTTGTTTTTAGCGAGATCGGTTTAACTTGCATCTCGAGTCTTAGCCCATTTGTTTAATTTTTCAATCATTGGAAATATTTGCTGGTGGCGAGTCTTCATCGCAACCCGAGAAACTATCAACCGAGCACTCGAGTGACCGATCAAATCACGTGGCTCAAGACCATTAGCCTTCAACGTATTACCTGTGTCTACCACGTCAACAATAACGTCGGCTAGGCCAACAAGAGGAGCCAACTCCATCGCACCATAGAGTTTAATCGAATCGATTTGGCGCCCCTGCGACGCGAAATGCCGACGCGCAATGTTGACATACTTCGTTGCCACTCGGATCCGACCCGTCGCCGGCAGCTCAATACCCTTTTTCATGGCCGTCATCAGTCGACACTTAGACAGCCGTAAATCAACCGGTTCACACAACATATCAGAACCATACTCCAGCAGAACATCCTTGCCAGCAATACCCAAATGCGCACCACCCCGCTCCACATACGGTGGAACATCGGCCGCACGTAAAACTAGAAGCTTAACTCCTGGATGCTTGGTCTCGAACATCAACTTACGGCTACCCGTCAATGACTCAGTTGGTTCAATGCCAAGCTCTGTCAGAAGGGGTACTGTCTCGTCTAGTAAACGGCCCCTCGCGAGAGCAAAGATAAGGGGCTGATTCATAATCGTACTCTCTCGATATCTGCGCCGAGCCGCCGCAGTTTTTCTTCGATTCTTTCATAACCACGATCAATGTGATAAAC
>MDTB01107324.1_pt1 | contig 11154 bp, 10 predicted proteins | sample 811161 | NCBI WGS metagenome assembly MDTB01 (sample SAMN05326650, study PRJNA326480) | marine metagenome | isolation source: seawater | place: Mediterranean Sea | collected 2009
AAGAAAGAGGGTTGAACTTTTTCTGTAGGCCGTGATTTTAGCGCGTTTCTGCCATTCATGACTGATCTCAACCATACTCGCAATTTCTGCATCATTGCCCATGTCGATCACGGAAAGACAACTTTGTCTGACCGTATCCTCGAGATGACGCGCACCGTAGAAATGCGTGATATGAAAGCCCAGCTTCTCGACTCTATGGACTTGGAGCGCGAGCGAGGGATCACGATTAAAAGCCACCCCGTGTCTATGGTTTATAAAGGTAAGGACGGGAATGACTATGCTTTCAACTTGATCGATACCCCCGGGCACGTGGATTTTTCTTACGAAGTTTCCCGTAGTTTGGCTGCCTGTGAGGGTGCTATGTTGCTGATCGATGCCGCTCAAGGCATCGAAGCGCAGACCGTGGCCAATGCTCACCTTGCGCTTGAGCAGGGACTGGAAATCATTCCCGTGATCAACAAGATCGATCTGCCCAGTGCTGACGTGCCTGCCATCATGGCGCAGTTGGAGGACGTGTTAGCAATCCCCGCGGATGAGGCTGTGATGACTAGTGGTAAAACCGGCATCGGGATTGAAGACTTACTTGAAGCCGCTGTCACCCGTGTGCCGAAGCCTCGATGGGCGGAATTTAATGGGCTGCGCATGTTGATTTTTGACTGCATTTACGATGCTTACAAGGGTGTGATTTGTTATGTCCGTGTCTTTTCTGGTGAGGTTAAGATGAACGACCCTATCATTACCATGAGTGACGAGCGCAAGATGCTAGTTAAAGAAGTGGGCAAGTTTTCGCCTGCCATGACAAAGCAAGAGTCACTCAAAGCGGGCGATGTTGGCTATGTCGTGACGAATCTCCGCGATGTAGCCGACCTCAAGCTCGGTGATACTATCACCCATAGCGCTAATCCTGCCAAGGAAATGTTGCCCGGTTACAAAGAGGTGAGCCCCATGGTTTTTAGTGGTATTTACCCCATCGATACGAGCGACTACAACAAACTTAAGGCGGGCATGGGTAAACTTCGTCTCAACGACGCTGCCTTCGTTTACCAATCAGAAAACTCCGTCGCTCTTGGCTTTGGCTTTCGTTGTGGTTTCCTAGGTCTGCTTCACATGGAGATCATCCAAGAGCGTATTCGCCGCGAATATGATCTCGATGTGATTTCCACTTATCCAAGCGTAGTTTATCATGTCACTAAGACAGACGGCGAGCAGATTGAAGTGCACAACCCTGTCTACCTGCCTGATCCCGCTGAGATCGAGTTCATCGAAGAGCCCATGATCAACACATCGATTCATACACCGTCTGATTCGATCGGTGATGTGCTGGCATTGGTCTCTGAGAAGCGCGGTATCTGTGAGCACACTGAGACGATTGATGGCGAACGCGTCATGCTCGTCTGCCGTCTGCCACTCAACGAAATCTTGGTCGATTTTAATGACCGCCTCAAAAGCATCACTCACGGCTACGGCTCGATGGACTATGAGATGGCTGGTTACGAAAAGGCTAAGCTCTGCCGCCTCGACATTCGTGTGAATCAAGAGGCCGTCGATGCCTTCTCTTCCATCGTCCACTCAGATAAAGCCGAAGGCCGCGGACGCGTGCTCTGCAAGCGCCTAAAAGAGATCTTGCCCAAGCAGATGTTCAAGATCGCGATTCAAGCCGGTGTCGGCAGCAACATCGTCGCACGCGAAACAATCAGCGCCTATCGCAAAGACGTGACCGCCAAGTGTTACGGCGGCGATATTTCTCGTAAGCGTAAACTTCTTGAAAAACAAAAAGAGGGTAAGAAACGCATGAAAAATATCGGTAGCGTCTCCATCCCGCAGGACGCGTTTATTAAGATTTTGAAGACCTCAGACGGTGGTTAGCAGTTGAGATTAAAGATCAGGCCCAAGCTTATTAAATACTTGGCTTTAAAATCAGCACGCCGTCGTGGGCTTCAGCGATTTCACGCATGATGTTTGCGTAGCGGGTGTTGCCTTGGGTGGCGCCGATCTGGAAGGGGTTGATCAGGGTGGGGAAGCCGATGGCACTGATCGAGACAGGGCGCTTACCGTTGCTAGTATTGCGTGGATTCATGCGGTCGAGCTGGATGAGTAGGCTCTGGGTAGATCCGCGGAAGTCGTCGCCGACGACGTAGATACTCATGTGATCCTCTGCATTGAGGCTGGGTTTTAAGTCCCGGATGGCACGGCGGAGGCCGCGTTCGGGATCGCTGACGCTAGCAATGGGATAGGCGAGAATCTGTTGAAGTGCTTGTTGGCGCAGGCCGATGGTGTCGGGCAGCCAAAAGCCGCGGCGACTACTCAGCATGTAGTTGCCGCTGGTGTCGAGAAACTGGATGCTGCGCACTTCGGGAAGGCTCTCAAGGAGCTCGCGTATTTGTTCGACCACACTATAGTGGAGCTGGCCTGTCATCTGGTTACGCATGCTGCCTGAGGTGTCGACAACGAAGGCCACGTGAGTGGCCTCAGCCGGGAGGCCAATGGGAGGAAGGTCTTCATGTTTAAAGCTCTGCAGCAGCCGATTAGCCGAGGCGGCGGCTTGCTCGGTGGTGCTGAGCGTAGCCTCGAGGCTGTCGAATTCCTGCTGAAGGTAGACAAGCTTGGACTCCAATTCTTGAATGAGAGAGAGAATACGCTCTCGCTCGATGCTAGTTTGCTCGCTATTGATGGCGGATTCGAGTAGGGCGGTCTGATCGGCCACGTCGTCTTCGAGTATGGTAAGTTGCGCTTGCATGGCTCTGAGAGTTGGCACGTCGACCTCGCTCTCAACCCCATGCGGCCCTGAACCGATGGATAAGATGAAGAGCAGCAGAATCGCCCCGAAGCCACAGCAGAGGCAGTCGAGAAATGAGAGGCTGAAGACCTCGATGGGATGGCGTTTAATCATTGATTCAGTTGTCTAATTTCCAGCTTAATAGTTCTTCGAATTTCAGCATGTGAGATGTTTTTAGAGGCTAGGCCAATCGTTGTCGGGGATGAGGGTAATGCCTTTAGTGCGACCACTTAGTTGCCAGAAGAGTCCGGCGGCGGAAGGGTCCCCGCTAAAGGGCAAGAGGATGGTGTTGAAGGGGTAGTTGAAGCGACTAGCCATGGCGCGGTTGAAGAGCTTAACGCGGTCGGCTTCAGTCAGGCTGCCGCTACGCGGGGCAGGCGCAGTGGGCAGCCCGTCTCCGATTAAGAGTAAACTGCTTGGGCGTTGGCGCATTTGGGTGACGGCTTGAAGGCCTTTCGATAGGTCAGCACCACCGCTGGCTTCTAGTTGGTCGAGACGGTCGAGGAAGGAGAGCAGAGCCTCGTTGTCGTAGGGGTCGATGTAGGGGTTCATAGTGCTGCCAGAGAGCGCTACGGTCTCTTCAGCCATGGCGAAGATGGCGACCCGCGTACCTTTAGGGATTGCAGCAAGAACAGCGCGGACGGCGGCTTTACTGCGTAGCCATTTCTTAGACTTAGCTCCAGTGCCTTGTTGGATGATTTGAATGGCGGTCTTGGCATCTTCAGCCAGCATACTGCCGGAGCTTTCGAGTAGAATGACAGCGCGTGGTGCGCGCAGCCGTAGGCCCGAGAGATAACTGTTGTCGGCGGAGGGGCGGTCGAGGGCGGCTGATTGTTTAGTTGGCTCAGCTTTGGTTTTAAGTGCAGCCAGGGCTTTGGTCTGATCTTCGACTTTTTTGGCTAAGCGCTCTTGTTCGACGGCGAGTGCGGCCACGCTGGTTGCCTTGACATTGGGCTGGGGATCGAGGGCTTCAATTTCTTTTTCAAGCGCTAACTTTTTAGCCTTGGCCTCGTGGATGGCGGCTTCGAGGGTCTCGGCAGCATTGACGGATTGCGTGGCCTTTTCTTGACTGTCGGTAATCTGTGCCTTGGCCGTTAGAATGAATAGCAGAAGCACCGCCCCAAAACCGCAGCAGATACAATCCATAAATGAGAGCGCTGAACTCTGGGCTTCGCGGCGTTTAGGCATCGGTGCTGGTTGAGTGATTGAGTGGCCCATAGAGCCGGCAAGCTTGGGGCGCGCTTAAACGCTAGTTTCAGCTTCTGGCGCATCTGAATCCTTCACTACGCTTTGTGAATCCTTGTGGTCGAAGAGCTTGTCGATGAGCTGCTCACGGCAAAAGGTTTGCAGGCGTAGGATGAGACCTTCTTGGCCGCCTTGAAGGAGGTGAATGAGTAGCATGAGGATGATACTAATAAAGAGGGCGACTAGGGTGGAGTTGAAGGCGACGCCAAGCGCACTCGTCACTCCAGAAATATCACCTTGGAGGGCTTGATCGGCGCGTTGTAGCGCGACGCCGATACCACGGACGGTACCGATGAAACCGATGGAAGGGATCGCCCAGACAAGGTAGCGGAGCATTGAGAGCTCACTCTCTTGCTGCTCGGAGGCGACTTCGAGGCGCCCCATGATAGTTTCAGTGGCTTCGGGTACGCTACCTGTAATATGGTAGCGCTCAAGCCCGCGTGCCATGACGTAAGGCAGGATTTTATTACGCAGATCGGGCAGTTCGCTCTTGCTGTCAATTACAGTCGAGAGCTGACCGGCCCGCTGGCGCGAGATGCTACGGCTTTCGCCGAGTAGCGCGACTTCGGGGTCGGCCTCAATGCCTTCGCTCTCTGGTGCGAAACGGCCAAGGGCCTTGGCCTCGTTTTTGAGCAGAATGAATTTATAAATAAGGATCATGACACCCCAGAGAAAAAGCGAGAGGCACATCTGCTGCTCATAGTCTTTGAGGATAACAAAGAAGCTGGAAAAGGATGATCCCACATCGATGCCGAAGCTGTTGGCCAGATCGGCTTTGTTCGCGCCTGGCCGGATGAGGATGCCATAGATCGCACCGACAAAGATGAAGGAAGCGATAAGGCCAAGGGTGAAAATAAGACCTTTGACTGATAGGAGGCCGCGTTCAGGATTTCGTAAACTCATAATTAGCTCGGAAATTTAATAGGAGGATGATAACACATTATTCTGTGCATTGCAATTTCTGCAAGAGACCTTATTTATAGACTAATGAATAAATTTACTCTTTCTATTTTACTCGTTAATACACTCATTTTTTCAACAGGTTGCCAGAACAACCCTAATAGCGGACGCGACATCGGCATCGTGGTCGGTACTATTCTCGGGGGGGTCGCTGGAGCGCAAATGGGTGATGGCAGTGATTTAAATATTCTCGCAGGTGCTGCCGTCGGCGGGGCACTGGGCGGGATAGGCGGTAACGAACTGGACAAGCGCAAGGAAGCCCTCGAAGCGGCTGAGGTTCAGCGCCAATACGAGTATGAGCAAGAAGTGCAAGCTCAGGAGTCATTGGAAGCCGATATCAAAACTCTAGAAGAAAAACGCATTCGCGACGAGATTGCCCGCAAGGCGACTACCGAGGATGTAAGCGCTGCCGAGCGAGAAGCCGCTCGGGTTGAGGCGCAACTCGCTGCCAAAAAGAAATCTTACGAAGAATCTCAGACTCGCGCCCGCCGAATTCAAGAAGCTCAAGAGCGTATTGCCAAAGCGCAGCAGGAACTCGCTGAATTGGAGCGCCAAGAAAACGGGGGCTAATATTCGAGCTCGGGGGCTTCACTTTTAGGTTCCTTTCATTTGGGCACTTGTAGCCCTGGTCGTCGCAAGTGACTCTTCGACTACCAGCTAAAAGTCACGCCTGCAGAATATTGATCACCACGCCCCGGTGTGCCGGGGACATCTTCGAAGTCGTCGTCCCAAGCATTGTCGATGGCGAAGAAGATTTCTAAGCCTTCTACCTGTGTCGGATAGATGCTTAGGCCGAAGTGAGTGAAGAGGGCGAAGTCACTGCTCTTGCGTAGGGCGTTGTCTTCGTTTTCGCGCCATTCGTTATCGATCCGGACTTCGAGGATTTCGCAGGGACGCCAGATCGCGCCCAAGGTAAAGCGGTGGTTTGCGTAGTTGAGCGCGTAGAAGCTCGCGTCGATAGTGTCATTTCCATAGTCTTCATCTTTATCCAGAAAGGTGTAACTAGCGATGGTTTCGATGCTATCCCAGCGTTTGGAGGCGATGAGTTCGAAGCCGAAAGTTTCGATATCGACTGGATTAGCCTCACGTGCGCTCGTTCCTGCGAATGTCCAATCGACAAGATTATCATCCCAGCGGTAAAAGACGGCAGCTTCAATGCTCCAGTCTTGGCGCATTATCTTAGTTCCTATTTCTAGGTTTTGAGTTTTTTCTCGGCCCAAATCGTGATTGCTGCGAAAGAGACCCGTCGTCTCACTTCCACCAATGGCTGTGTAACCCGGCACTTGGCTTGTTTGCCCATAGGAGAAGTAGATGCTTTTCGCGTCGCCGTCCGCTTGCTCTGTTAGCCAAGCTAGATCAAATATAGGAGATAACACTGAGCTATCGCGATTTGTATCGTCGAATGATGCGCCGAATCGAAAGATTAAGCTATGGATCTTATCGCAGACAATGTTGTACTCAGGTAGCAAAGTGACCTTGGTGTAGCTCCGGGTGGTAAATGGACCTTCTTCTAAACTGCTTGAACCAATGCTGTCAGCAGTCGACTGAAGTGTATAGTTAAGCGCAATTTCTTTACTATACGAATGGCGACCGCTCAGTGCGATAGAGCTGACTTTGGTTTCATGAGTCAGCGAGATACCACCAAATGCATCGAGGAAGTAGTCGTCACTATGCCTGCGGTGGGATGCGGTTATTTCCCAAGAGCTATTTTCTCCGTAGGATTGTTGGTGGTTTAAGATAAACAGGCGCGTTTTTAGATTTTCAGTTTCATTACCGTATGGGGTATACATGTTTGGCCAGCCAAAGAACTTAGCCTGGTAGCCAGCAAAGAAATCCGTCTGCGAGTTCGGGCCGAGTATTTGCACGCGGCCTGTGGTGCGGTCGAAGTCGTGGTCGCCGAACAGGATGGTGCCATCGCTTTCGGAGCGAGAGATTTCAGCTTCGACGCCCCAGTTCCATTTTTCGCTTTCACCGAGTTGTTCAGTCAAGCCGTGATGGATGCGTTGGAAGTTTAAGCCGTGGTCGCCGCCCCCTACGGTGAAACTGCCGGCATCAGCGATCTGACTCCAGTCGTAACTGATGGTGCCAACCGTGCTGTTAAAACCGTAGAGTGCATTATCGGCACCTGTAAGGATATTCGGGCGCGTGAGCATCTCCGGTGCGATCGGTAGCTCTGCGAAGTAGTGCCCTGTTTGTGGATCGATCAGCGTGGCGCTACCGACACGAAAACCAGTGTTCTCGAAGATGCCGCCTCGGATGGTGACATCACCCTGAGCCTCCGCCATATTGCGCGACTGCAGATCAACGCGCGGTTCGAAATCGAGGTTGGAAACCGGGGATTCGTAGGTGGTGACAGGTCGTATATTAGCCGTCTGTTGCGCGTCGACGTAGAGCGTCGGCAGGGTTTGGATGCTCTCTGCTTGTGCGAGCATTGGCAGAGAGGCGAGTGCCGAAATAGTCAGTGTGTAGGTCTTTCCATAAATCATCTCTAAAGCTAAAGAGAATATACTTCTTGAGATCAAATATTAATATAAAAAAATAAATACTTAACAATTAAGTAAATTTTAGATTTGCTTTGGCATAAATTCAGCACATGCACATATCCAATTAAAATCTACTATGTCACTTCTAAATATCAGTTTTGCAATCCTTATCATCAAGATTGCTATTTGCACTTTGCCAGCTGTTTTTGGCATCTTCATGATTGTGAGTTCAGAAGAGAGTAAGCAAGAATTACGTAACAAGCTTTGCGGTATTGTTTTCGGTGTGAATAACGCGATACCATACAGCAAATTTGCGCTTACGATGGCTGTATTAGGTTCATTGATGCTTGCCTTCAGTCTGGTGAGTACCTGGTTCCTACTCTTGCGTCCAATGTTACTAGTTGAATGAAAATTGAACTGAAGCAATTCTCGCTTCCGTTCCAGTTCTCCTAATTATTTAGTAGGGACCAAATAGCTTCTTATTTCCCCTGCAGCTTTTTTTGTAACGGATCAGCCGGGCAATTTAAACTGCAGTTAGCTATCCCGCTCTGCCACGGCCTGGCGGTAGATTTCGCGACTGATCCACGCATCGGTCGCCGCATAGCGAACTTGCTTGTTGTCAAGTTGTGGGCGTGCCCAGTTAGTGACTTGAGCTGCTTTACTGATGCGTCCTTGCAGTAGGAGTCCTGCCAGCGCGCGGAGGCCACGATTTTCGTAGCCGAGTTTCGCCGTGATGTCAGCGATTTCGATGAAGCCCTTGGGAGTGAAGTCTTCCATCGCGCGGAGTTCTTTGACGTCGTCTTTAATCGCGACACCCGTTTTTAAAATGTGGGGCGACTCCAGAATTGGGAGGAGCGGATCAAAGGTCTCAGTTTCACTGATACGGAAGAGGTAGACGCAGTGCTTGGTGGCTAGCTGGATGAGTGCGGGCGGGTAGTAATCGCCTTTTTTAAAGCTTGGTCGGGTCTCGGTGTCAAAGCCGAGGTGACTTTCGTTTGCCAGAGTTGCGGCAACGGCTTCCATCTTTTCGATGGATTCCAATATCTGGATCTTACCCTCCCATGCGATAAGTGGTAGGTCATTAATCTCGGCTTTGCTAATTTTGCGTTTTTCGACAGGTAGGTTTTTGGTAGTTTCGGACATGAAGGATTATTATTTCTTAGGCTTCGATGCTTAGCGATCGAAGGCAGCTTTTATGTGCTTTGGATAGGCTCCGAGACGATGGTTTGGAAATACAGATTTTTCTCACCTGAGTCATCTTTCAGTTCGTGCATAATTTCTCGGGTAGACTGATGTGAGGGTATTGCACGATTTCATACATGCTGGGTGCGTGTGTCTTGTATGGAATTAAAGCGTCCTTCGCTAATCAAAAAAGCATCATTTGATCATCCGTAAAGGGGGAGGTCGCTTCGATGAGGCGATTGTCTTTATTCTGCACGCTGTTGACCCGGCGGGAGACGGTATGTTTTTCGAGAAGCACCCTACTAGCCAGCGATTGAACCGCTTTTGTGTCGAGCTCACCATTCAGCCAGGAAACTTTGCTTTCTTGCTTTAAGATCACGGGCATACGTTCGTGAATATTATGGATCGAGGTAAGGGCTTTGGTTGTTAAAATGACAAAAGAGGGTGATGATTCGTAGCCGGTTGATGGAAACCAAAGCCCAGCGAAGTAGTGCAAAGTATCTTGAGGTGGATAGATGAAGTAGGGTTGTTTGATGATGCCGTCTTGATACCACTCGTAGAAGCCGTTGGTCGGAAGTAGGCAACGGTGTGTATGCCAGCTTTCGCGGAAGCGAGGGGTGGTATCCGCGGTCTCGATACGCGCGTTGATATGGAAATTCTGTGGCGTGCGGAGCCCCCAGTGCATCATCATTGCAACAAGCTGCACCTTGTCGCGATTAGCAATGCTCAAGGTTTCACTGCCGGGGGCTATGTTGTAGTTTGGCTCGTAGGCTTCGGGCAGCGCGAGCGCAATGGCTTCGGCGAGTGCCTTTTTATTGGTATGTAATGTATAGCGACCACACATTCTGAAAAAATAATGGGTAGATGAATGAAGTCTTAATCTGACTAGTCATCTCGTTGTTACAGTATTGTAGTTTAGGGCTACTATTCATGTTAAGAGAAATTATGGTATGTGGGTTATCTAGCGAGCGTCCAAATTCTCAATGAGCTCAAAAAGAAGAGCTCTAGGGCGGCCGCCTGGTTGAAGTTGATTTCCATGAGGCCTGCCGAGCGTTCTAGCGCTTCAGTCGCCCGGTGGAGGGCACTGGCAGGGAGTTCGCCCTTATTGAGTACTTCGACATCACGAGCAAATCCAGCGGTGGCCTTTTCGATCTCGCCGAAGAGCTGCTTGCGATAGCCTTTACTTAGACTGACTTCCATCGCGTCCCTCTCATCAGCTGTCACGTGGTCGGGGAGTGCTTCTTTTTGCATCTTCCAAGCTTCGGAGGTCATAGCCTTGAGGATGGTTTGAAAGCGAGCATTTAGCCCATAGGCACCCATCACAATGTTGGGGATGGTTTTTTTGTTGGGGCCTTGTAGGAGGCGACCGAGCCATTCGCGGTAGGCCACGACCCATGAAGCCCAATCTGGATGTTGAATGGTTTCGATAGGAGCAGGGATACGAAAGTTGAGGCAACGGCTTCGTATGGTGTCGAGCAGGTCGTAGGGGCGCGTCGTCAATAGAAAGAGTGTCGTGCCTGCAGGCGGTTCTTCGAGGGTTTTTAGGAAGGCGTTGGCCGAGGCGGCATTCATTCGGTCGACGTCGATCACGATGCCTACTTTGCGTCCACCTTGATTGGAGCTTTTTGCAATATCGATGACCAGCTTGCGCATGGTATTATTGTCTTCGGCTTTGCCTACCTTGATTAGGCGTGCTCTGCCACTGGGGCGTAGAGTGAAGCAGTCGGCATGCTCGAATGGGTCGCGTTTAGTTTCAAGTAAATGTGCCGCGATCGCACAAACAATTGCTTCGAGGCTTTCTAGGCTCTCGCCGTGGAGAAGTATACCGTGCCCGAGTCGATTTTGTGCGAGGGAGCGTTCAAGCACTTCGACGGCGCGCGTGCCGCGCAGTATCTCGGGGAGTGATTCAGAGAGTGTTATGGATTTTTCGCTCATCAGTGATTTGCATTTTTGGGCAAAGTTTACACGATGGGCAAGTCGCAACCTCTAACTCTTTCCCATATGCTTCGAAAAGAACGCGCCGTATATATTCAAAATCGCTTGCAGGAACTCTATCCAGAGACGCCGATCCCCTTGGATCACAAGGACCCTTACACGCTACTCATCGCGGTCCTGCTCTCGGCTCAGTGCACTGATGTGCGGGTCAATCAAATCACACCCTTGCTCTTCGCTCGTGCGGATACGCCACAAGATATGGTGAAGCTTTCGGTCGAAGAAATTAGAGAAATTATCCGCCCGTGCGGGCTCTCGCCGATGAAGTCGAAGGGCATAGCGGGGCTTTCGCGTATCCTACTTAATGAGCATGGCGGGGAGGTGCCTGCTGATATGAAGGCGCTGGAAGCGCTCCCAGCGGTTGGTCACAAAACGGCTTCGGTTGTGATGGCTCAAGCCTTTGGCGTAGCAGCCTTTCCAGTCGATACACACATTCATCGCTTAGCTCAGCGTTGGGGGCTGACGAGTGGCAAAAACGTCACCCAAACTGAGCGTGATTTGAAACGGCTTTTTCCG
>MDTB01111557.1_pt1 | contig 11154 bp, 9 predicted proteins | sample 811161 | NCBI WGS metagenome assembly MDTB01 (sample SAMN05326650, study PRJNA326480) | marine metagenome | isolation source: seawater | place: Mediterranean Sea | collected 2009
CTCTTAGTTATTTAAAGGATAAAAAATTAAGACCGTCAAGAAAGACTTTTATTTGTAGAAAAAAAGAATCAAAAGATAAATGTAACGGATTAATTGGTCAGGCATGGGCCATTGAAGGATTGATGGCTGGTTATGCATTAACTCAAGATAAGGCTGTTCTCGATTTAGCTAAAGAAGTTTTTTTGTTACATCCTTTTTCAGAGAAAAAAAATATGTGGCGTAGAGTTGAACCAACTGGTGAAGTTTTAACTATAGACATGACTTTTAATCACCAGCTATGGTTTGCTATGTCAGGCTTCCTTATTGTAAAAGCCAAAAGGAATAACAAAATAGAAAATAGATGCTTAAGATTTTTTAATGCTATTTCAAATAACTTAAAACTTTCAAAGAATGGTAGAATCCGACATTGTGTTAAGTTAGGGTTTAAGGAGGATGTAATTAAATATAATTTAAAAAAAATCATAAGAAAAAAAGAGTTAAAATACATGAAATTAAAGGAGATTGGTTATCATGCTTTTAACACTTATGCTTTTTCAATCATAAATAGCTTGTATCCGAACATCAAATTTTTTACCACTAATAATTATACAAAAATTATTAACTATATAAATTCTTTAGAATACAAAAACAATATTTATAAGAGTAATTATGGATTTAAATATAATCCACCTGGTTTTGAAGTTTTAAAAACATATAAAATTCACGAAAGTATTTTAAACAATTCAATTGAATTTATTATGGATTTATTAACTTTTCATCTTGAAAATAATTGGAATAAAGTGAATTGTAGTTTTACTAGAAACGTACACGATGAAAACACCTCTGCTTCAAGAATATATGAATTATCTTCATCTTTTTAATTTATGTGGACTTATAAATCAATAGTAATTAAGTTATTTAAATTATTTATTTCAACTTATTTATTATTTTTTATATCTATTCAAACTCCATTAGGTGGAATAACAATTGATAGATTTTTAATACTAATGTTATTTATTATAATACTGGTAACATTTAAACATAGATTTACTTTATTTTCTTCCTCAATATTCTTTTTTATTATTTATGTCACGTTTAATAAATTATTTTATTTAGATGAATTGCTACCCAAGTATTTTATGTTTCTTATTTGCTTTCTAGCCTTATATGTTTCATATCGAGCTGGTAAATTAGACTATGATTTTTATAAATATTTTATTTTATCATTTTTAATAATTTTTACAATTTCCATTTATTCAATAAGCAGTTTTCTTAGCACAGGATTTGTACCCTCTGAATTTACCTTCCTTAATTCAATACCATACATAAGGTCAGTAAATTATGAACACATGGCAATTGTAAATGAAAGCTATTTATTTCCAAGATTATCATTACCATATCCAACACCTCCTCAGCTTTCAATAGTTTTAGCATTATATTCATTTTATTTCTTAAATAGATTTTTACTATACAAATCAATGCTCGCTAAAACTTTATTTATTTGTTCTGTTAGTTTAATGTTAGCAACAATTTCAAGGAGCGGTATAATATCCTTTCTTTTAACCGCAATCATATATTATTCTATTCAATCAAGATCATCTTTTTTTACTAAGTATTTTAAATTAATATTTTTTGCTTTAATATTATTTTTTGTTATAGGCATTTTTAATAAAGATCTTTATATCATTTTAATTGATCGATTTTTTACATCCTCAATTGAAGATTTTACTTCAGGCCATGCATCTGCAAGATTATATGGCTTAGAATTGTTTTTTGACGGTACAATATTTCAGATGCTGTTTGGACATGGAATAGGAAATTTTGTTGGTATTCACGCTCACATGACTACAATTACCTTTTTAGTTGAGATTGGTCTAATTGGCTTATTATTATTCATTTTTCTATTTTATCAAAGATTAGTGGTCTGTTATAAATTTTGTAAAAAATACCCAAATAATTCTAAACATCATTTCTTTGAATTAATGATTCTATTTCTAGTATTTTTTGGTATGGCACTTTATGAATTTACATATGTAATTCCTGTTTATATTTTTATGGGTCTAGCAGCAGGCAATTCTTATAATGAATCAAAACAACTTAATTTAAATGATTAAAGTTTCTATCATAGTACCTGTATTTGAAGGGCAAAATTTCATAATACCATTCTTTTCTTTTTTTAAAGCTAATCCACTACCAAATGAAATTGAACTTATAATTGTTGATAATGGATCAACAGATGTTTTTTATAATAAATTAGTCACTCATGGGGAAAGCATAATAAACTGCAATATCTACCGGTATTCTAAAAAAAAAAGTTCATATGCAGCACGTAATTATGGTGCCACTCAAGCAAGAGGACAAATTTTTGCTTTCACAGATTTTGATTGTTTGATTACCAAAGATTACATTAATGAGCTAATGTATTTTCCTACGTCTGAATTTAACTTGGTTTCTGGAAAAATAGAGCTTTATCACATAAAAAATAATATTTATGAGGTTTTTGATAAATATACTTATTTAAAGCAAGAAGAATATTTCGATAATAATTATGCTGCCACTGCTAATTTAATTCTAAACAGAAATACTTTTATTAAATTGAAAGGATTTAAAGAATTAACATCTGGCGGCGATAGTGAATTTTGTAAAAGATCAATTAAAAATGGGTTTTTTATAACGTATAATGAAAATTTAGTAGTAAAACATCCCTTGAGAGGTAGCTATATTGAACATATTGAAAAAACAAAAAGATTAGGTATTGGGCATGGACAAGTGTTTCGTTTAAAAAAAACAGGTAAAATTGAAAATCTATTATTTTTTCTAAAAAATAGTTTTGGAGTTTTTATTCCTTTACATCAATTAAAAATTTTCTTTAAAATTTCAATTAGTAATAAAATAAAACTTAAACATATATTTAGCTTATTTATACTTTGTTTTGCTGTAGGATCACTTCAAAGGATTGAAATAATAAAACAAATCTTATTCAAATTCAAATGAATTTATTTTTCAAGTTAAAACATTATTTAAAGCCCTATTTTATTATTCATCCTTCTTTTAAATTAAATTCTAAAGCGACTGAGCTTAATTTGAATTATTGGTTAGCTGGATACTCAAATCTTATAATAAATAATAAATGGACAATAGAAAATGGTATACCTTTAGGTCTATACACTAAAGATTTGAGATTGGGGGATGAAAAGAGAACTCACATTTGTGCTTTATGTGAATTTTGTTTTGGAAATATAGAACTTGGAAAAAATAATGATGTAGTTTTATCTTTTCTAAAATTTCATTTAAATACCGAATTTGACAAACAAAATAATTTAGAGTATTCTTTTTGGAAAACTTATGTTGATCCCTTTAGAGACATTTATTTTGTACATGGAATGGGACAAGGACAAATTTTGTCTTTATTTGCTAGATATTGGAAGATTACAAAAGATCCAAAATATCTAGATATTCTCATTAGAGTTTCAAATTCATATTTGATAAATTTTAAACACCCTAATGGATTTGTAAATAAAAAAAATGGAATTTTTTTTGAAGAATACCCTAAAAACCAAAAAACAGGTCCAAAAGTACTTAATGGCTGGGCAATTTCACTTATTGGCTTAGGGGATTATTTAGAAGTATCAAATAATAGTTTTGATGAAAAATTTGAGGAAAAAAAAATATTGTACAACAATTCAGTTTACACCCTGGCACAAACAATGAATAATTACAATCTTTTTATCTGGTCTACTTATTCGCAACCTAGAAATATATTGAACATATGCAGTATGCACTATCATATTCATCACATAGGTCTTTTAAATGTATTGTATGCGCGAACTAATAATGAAATTTTTTTCAAGTACCACAAAAAGTTTTTAAGACAATTTTATAATCCAATTTATAGAATTTTAGCACTTTTTATTAAACTTTTTATTTCAAATATATTCAAATACGGAAGATTTTATAAAACAAAGTGACCTATTAAATTCAGATGGTTTTTTCTAATTTAGAATAAATAAGTATGTAATGAAAAAAGTAAGTATCATAATACCTCACTATAACTCAAAAAATAGTTTACAATTATTACTTAGCTCAATCCCGAAAGAAGATTGGATAGAAATAATTGTGATCGATGATAACAGCGATTTTGATATTTATGAATTATCTAGTTTGTATGAGAATATTCATTTCTATGTTCTAAATAAAAATAAAAAAGGAGCAGGTGCCGCTAGAAATTTAGGGATAGAAAAAGCATCAGGATCTCATTTATTATTTGCTGATTCAGATGATTATTTTACAAAAAATGCTTTTGATATTATAAAAAGTAAATTGGAGACTGATTATGATATTATATTCTTTAAATCTACAAGTCTAAATTACAAGACAAAAAAAATTGCAAATAGGCATAGGATAGTTTGCTACTTAGTAGACAATTATATCAAACATAAAAATAAAGAAATATTCTATAAAAGTTATGAACCATGGGGTAAACTTATAAGTGCGAATTTAGTAAATAAGTTTAAAATTAAATTTGATGAAACTATTGCCTCAAATGATGTCATGTTTTCTTTAAAAATCTGTTATTATTCATCTAAAATTGAAGCAATAGATAAAATATTATATGTAATAATTGATTCTGATGGTTCTTTAACTAAGAACAGACAAGAATCAATTTTAGACTGTAGATTTGAAGTTGCTACCAGATATAACGATTTTTTAAAATTTAACAACTTAGTTCATTGCCAAACATCTATGTTTATGCATATATGGAATGCCAGAAAATTTGGTTTATATAAATTTTTATACAGATTATTTTATTGTAAATATAAAAGGTATCCTGTCTTATATAGTTTCAAACATTTTAGTAAAATTTTATTTTACGAATTTAAAAAGTTAATTTAAATAATATCTAAAAAAATATGTGTGGAATAATAGGTGAATTTAGATTTGACAAAAAAAAAATTAATAAACATAATTTTGAAGATAAGTTAATGTCCATTAAACATAGAGGGCCCGATGGTCATGGTATTTGGTCAAATGATATTTGTATGCTTGGTCACGTACGTCTTGCAATAATTGATTTAAGTAAGAATGGAGCTCAACCAATGAAATCTATTAAAAATAATATTATTAGTTACAATGGTGAACTATATAATTACAAAGATTTAAAAAATAGAATTGACGATAGTATAGCTTTTAAGGGTAACTCCGACACTGAGGTTTTACTTAATTTACTGGATGCAGATTTCAATGTTTTAAAAGACTTGAGAGGAATGTTTGCTTTTGCATACTTTAATAGTAAAAGTGACGAATTGATATTAGTTCGAGATCAGTTGGGAATAAAACCCTTGTATTACCACGTAAATGACAATAGAATTATTTTTGGTTCAGAAATAAGAACAATACTTTTAGATCCAGAATATAAAACTAGTGTTAATGTAAAAGCACTGAAAGAACATTTAATATTAGGATATACCTTGAATGAGCAGACTCTGTTTGAGGGAATTCATAGATTAGGTGCTGGGCATACACTTAAAATTTCTCTTAATGGAATAAAAAAAGAGAAGTATTTTGACATTGTAAATTATGCTTCTGAATCATTTAATGAAAAGCTTGATTTAGATAGATGTATAAAGAATTCTGTAAATATTCATGCTGTTTCTGATGTGAAATTGGGAATGATGTTGAGTGGTGGGTTTGATTCTAATTTAATTCTTGATTATTTAAACTTTACAGATAATTTAAATAATGAATTTATAGCATTCAATGCAGGATTAGATCATAAATGTGATTCATTATCAACTTTAGATAAAGCACTTCATTCAGAACGGAAGATTGCTGAAAAAATTGCCCAAGAATACAAGGTTAAATTACAAAAAATTGAAGTTTCATCAGAAAAATTCATGAAAATAAAAGATTTCATTAATATTATTGAAGAACCTATATGTAATCCGTCAGGTTTTTTAATTAATGAAATCTGTGGTATTGCAAAAGATAAATCAAATAAAGTCCTGTTCAGCGGACATGGTGGAGATGAGATTTTTGGAGGCTACAGAAGACATTTAGCTGCAAAATTTATTGGTAGTCTAAAAGGATTAAAATATTTTGCAAATCTAATTCCAAAAAAGCTAGTTAAATCTAATGACTTTCATCGAATTATTTCCGCCATGAAAAGTAAATATCAATTCTTTGAATTATCTGCAATCGGTAATCAAAGTTTAGATGAAGGATTAATTAATACTGATAATATAATTACCAATAAAGACCTAAATGAAATGGCAAAAGAATTTGAGAAACCTATCAAAGCCTCATCTTTATCAACATTAAAAAAAATGATGGCCTTAGAGTTTAATGGTTACTTATCAGCTCAAAATTTGATTAATATGGACAAATTTAGTATGGCAAATTCAATCGAAGTAAGGGTTCCTTTTTTAAATCTTGAAATAATTAAAAGAGGCTTTCAGTTTTCTGATAATGAATTAGTTAAAATGAAAACTAATAAAATTCCTTTAAGAAAATTAGCAAGAAAAAAACTTCCAAAAGAAATATTTAAATTAAAAAAATCTGGTTTTGGCCCATCTTTAAAATCATTACTGTATTCCCCAGAAAGTATTGAACTTCTCACCGGAGATATTACAAAATCAAGAGGTATCATAAATACTAAAAATATATTAAAAAAGATAAATAGTAATAAAATAAGTCAATCAGAGATAATGCAATTAATAAATTTTGCATTTATTGAGCAGTGGTTTAGAACTTATATTGACTGATTTTATGAAAAGTGACAAAGTAAATATACTTTATATACATCAATATTTTAAGACTCCAAAAGAGCCTGGAGGAACCCGTTCTTATTGGCTCGCCCAAGCGTTGATAAGAAAAGGATATAATGTAACAATGTTAACTGCTAGCAATACAATAAAAAACAATGTTAAAAAGACTGTAATTGATGATATAAATGTAATTTATTTGAAAGTTGCTTATGGTCAAGAAATGTCAATTGTCAATCGATTAATTTCATTTTCAACTTTTATGTTTAAATCAACTTATTATTCATTTTTACAAAAGAATATCGATTTAGTTTTTGCAACATCAACTCCATTATCTGTTGGTTTTCCTGCATTGATAATAAAAAAAGTAAAAAAAATACCTTATGTATTTGAGGTAAGAGATCTTTGGCCTGAAGTACCAATACAGATGGGAGCCATAAAAAATAAATTAATAAAGAAGCTTTTAATATGGTTTGAAAAATTAATTTATAAAAATGCTGAACATATTATTACTTTATCACCAGGTATGGAGAAAGGTGTCTTGAAACATGAATCTGCATTGAAAGTTTCAATGATTCCTAATATGTCTAAAATTGATTTCTTTTGGCCTAGAAAAAAGAACTTTAAATTAATGAAAATACTAGGATTAAATACAAAATCATTTAAGTTAATACATTTTGGATCTTTAGGTGTTGCTAATGGTGCTTATACTATTATTGAAAGTGCTAAAATTCTGAAAAATAATGACAATTTTGAATTTGTTTTTATTGGTGGTGGATCAACAGAAAAAGAACTTAAAAATATATGTTCAAAATATAATCTAAAAACCGTGCATTTCTTAGGTGCATTTCCTTTAGATAAAACTTCTGAAATTGTAAATTTATGTGATATTTCAATTATTAGCTTTCTTGATCTACCGATTTTGTCAACTAACTCACCCAATAAACTATTTGATTCACTTTCAGCAGGTAAACCCATTATTGTAAATTCATCAGGATGGACAAAAGATTTGGTTGAAAAGTATTCATGTGGTTTTTATGTAAAACCGAATCATCCCTTAGAATTGGTAAATAAATTGAAAGAACTTAAAAACAATCCTGATACGGTTAAATCAATGTCACAGAATGGAAGATTATTAGCTGAAACTGTTTATGATAAATCGATATTATGCAATGATTTTTTAAAAATAATTAATAAATTACTACATGATAAACAATAATGTAGTTATAATTGGTTATTCAGGTCATGCTTATGGATGTATTGAAGTTTTAATAAATCAGGGTTTTTCAATTATTGGATATCATGATCTTGTAGCGAAGGATATTAACCCATACAACCTAACATATTTAGGAAATGAGGATTGTATTAATTTAACTAATAATCCATTTATAACTATTGGTAACAATCATATTAGAAGAAAAATATATGATAAATTGAAATCAACTAATACTTTTCTTAATACAATTTTAATACACTCCAATACTATAATTTCAAAATTTTCCTCTATTAAAGAGCAAACCTTCGTTAGTGCAGGTGTTATTATAAATCCACAAGTCAGTATTGGTGTTGGGTGCATAATTAATACTGGGGCAATAATTGAACACGATTGTTCTGTAGGCAACTTTACTCATATAGCTCCTGGAGCTGTTATAGCTGGTAATGTTGTAATTGGAAGTGAATGTTTGATTGGAGCAAACGCAGTTATTAGGCAAGGTGTGAAAATTGGTAATAATGTAATCATTGGAGCTGGTGCTGTAGTATTAAAGGATATAAATTCAAATACCACATTTGTTGGTAATCCTGCTAAAAAAATATAAAATATGATCCCATTATCTGTCCCAAACATTAGCGGAAACGAATGGAAATATGTAAAAGATTGCCTTGATACTGGTTGGATATCTTCTGCGGGAACATATGTTAACAAATTTGAAGAGGTTATTAAAAATTACACAGGTGTAAAGTATGCTATAGCTTGTATGAATGGGACAGCCGGGCTTCAAGTTTCATTAAACCTTGCAGGTGTTACCTCGAATGATATTGTTATTGCACCAAACTTAACCTTTGTTGCAACATTAAATGCTATTTCATACACAGGTGCAGAAATAGCCTTAATAGATATTTGTGAAGATTCTTGGCAAATGGATATAGATATACTTCAAAGTTGGTTAGAAAATAATACCTCTACTAAATTTGTAAAAGGTAAACCAATAACTACTGAAAAAATTTCAGGAAAGAAAATTGGTGCTATCATGCCAGTATACGTTTTAGGGGGATTTATAGATTTTGAAAGATTAGTAGAGATTAGCACTTCTTATGGTATTCCTTTAATAGAAGATAGTACAGAAGCACTAGGAAGTTTCAAAAATGGTAAGCATGCAGGAACTTTTGGTTTAGCAGGTGTTTTAAGTTTTAATGGTAATAAAATAATTTCCACAGGTGGGGGTGGAATGATCTTAACTAACGATAAAGATATAGCAGAAAAAGCAAAGCACATTATAACAACTGCTAAAACAGATCCTTTAGATTATTTTCATGATGAGGTAGGCTATAATTACCGCTTGGTGAATGTTCTTGCTGCTATTGGGCTTGCACAAATGGAGAACTTTAAAGGTATTTTAAAAAGAAAAAAAGAAATTGATACGATTTACAGAACTGAATTAAATGGAGTGGGTGATATCAAATTTCAGGAGAATGATCCCAATTCAGATCCGAATTGCTGGTTATTCACCTTCAGAACAAAAAAAATGAGAGAATTATTATACTATCTGAATAGTAATAAAATTCAATGTAGGCCATTTTGGACTCCTATGAATAAACTCCCAATGTATAAGGATTTGACATATATAACTAAAAAAGATATTTCAAATAAAATTTTTAAAGAATGTATTAGTGTTCCATCATCATCAGATTTAACAATTGAAGATCAATATAAAGTGATTTCAGAAATAAAAAATTTTTATAATTAATGATATTGCCAAATATTTCAAAGTTTATTAAAAATCATGTAACAAAAAGAGAAAATAGTTTGTTCGAAAATGATTTAATAAATAATAGAGAAAAATTAACGAAAGAAATTAAAGGAAAATCCATTTTAGTTATTGGAGGTGCTGGAACAATAGGGTCTTCTTATATTAAGGCGGCACTTAGGTATCATCCATCAGAACTAATAGTCGTAGATACTAATGAAAATGGATTGACAGAACTAACAAGAACATTGCGAAGTGATTCAAATATAATAGTTCCAAAGAGGTATTTGACCTATCCAATGTCATTTAATTCTGATGTTTTTTACAAGATGTTTAACAGTCATGGATCTTTTGATATTGTAGCAAATTTTGCGGCTCATAAACACGTCAGAAGTGAAAAAGATTCATTTTCGATTGAGGCTATGATTAAAAATAATGTTTTAGATGCTAAGAAATTATTGGATTATTTGAAATTAAACAAACCATCTCATTTTTTTTGTGTTTCAACAGATAAAGCTGCAAATCCGGTTAATGTTATGGGTGGGTCAAAAAAAATGATGGAAAACGTGATTATGTCTTTTTCAAAAGATATAAAAATTACAACTGCTAGATTTGCTAATGTGGCTTTTTCAAATGGCTCACTGCTTTATGGATATATTGAACGGCTACTCCAAAGGCAGCCAATTTCTTGCCCATCAGATGTAAAGAGATTTTTTGTATCACCAGAGGAAAGTGGTGAAATTTGTTTGATGACTTGTATTCTTGGTGAAACTGGTGATATTTATTTCCCCAAATTAAATGAAAATCAACTTATTAATTTTAAAACCATCACAAATGATTTCTTTAAATATTTAAATAAGGAGATTAAGGTTTGTAAAAGCGAAAAAGAAGCAAAAGAAATGGTTATTAATATGTCAGATAACTCTTCTTATCCAGTATATTTTTTTAAAACAGAGACGAGTGGAGAGAAATTATTTGAAGAATTTTATACCTCTGAAGATAATGTAAATCTTAACTTGTACGAATCGATAGGAGTTATTACTAACTCAATAAAACCCTCCATTTCTGAAATGGAATTAATGATTAATGAAATTGAAACTCTTTTTAAAAGAGAATTATATCAAAAAGAATATATCATAAAAATAATGAATAAAATTTTATCTAACTTCAGTCACATTGAAACAGGTAAGAGTTTAGATCAAAAAATGTAAATTATGTATGATATCATAAAGAGAATTTTTGATATTCTATCATCTGGAATTGCCATTTTAATTTTAAGCCCCTTACTAATCCCTATAATTATTGGCTTGAAGTTGACAGGTGAAGGCTATATTTGGTACAGACAGGAGCGTGTTGGTTATAAAAATAAGAAATTTTTAATTTGGAAATTTGCAACCATGCTTAATGATAGTGCAAATATGGCTGGAGGAATAATAACTACGAAAAAA
>MDTB01118591.1_pt1 | contig 11154 bp, 8 predicted proteins | sample 811161 | NCBI WGS metagenome assembly MDTB01 (sample SAMN05326650, study PRJNA326480) | marine metagenome | isolation source: seawater | place: Mediterranean Sea | collected 2009
AGAAATAGTTGAATTACAAAAAGAAGTTTCAGCAGGTAATATTAAAAAAAGTGAAGAAGAATTTGGAGATGTATTATTTTCACTTATAAATTATGCACGTTTTTTAGAAATAAACCCTGATACCGCCTTAGAAAGAACAAATCAGAAGTTTATCAGGCGATTCAACTTTCTTGAAGCTAGGGCAAAAGAAATTGGAATATCTCTAGATAAAATGTCAATTGAAGAAATGGAAATTATTTGGAAAAAGGCTAAAAATCAGGTCTCTGAATGAGAAGATTGCTGATCAACTATATCTTGGTCTTTTTCTTCTGAAATACTATCTGATTTATCTTGAGCATTCTTAATTTTCTTTAGTTCAATATATTCTTTTTGTGCAGAATCAATTTTTCTTTCACATGTTTGAATTTGTTTTTCAACATTTTTAAATAGTGGATTATCAATACTTGAATTGCTAAAAAATTCCAAGTTATTTTCTAATTGTGTTAATTCTGACTTTAGGTTATATATTAATGATCGCAATTCTTTAGATTCCTTTTCTAATTGATGCGGATCACTTTTTAAAATACTTATTTTCAAGTCTTTAATAACAGAATTTAGTTCTTTTTTTTCAAGTCCAGCGTTTTTTATTTGGTCTATTAAAGTTCTAGAAAAGGATTTATTCATTTTAATTTCATTTTCAGAATCCAAAGTTCCTAATTGATGCCACTTATCCCAATGAATAAAATATTCCTTTTTTAATGCCTCAATTTCTGGTCTTAGTTTAAGAGTTTTAATCATTTTTAGATATTCAGTTTTTCCTTTAAAGATGACATCTTGATCTGGGCTTAGGCGTTGATATCCAGATTTTAATCTGTCAAAGAACATTTTTTGAACATTTGAAAATTCTTTCCATAATTTATTGTCTAATTTTCTGGGAACAAACTCTACAGCTTTCCATTGTCTTTGTATATCTTTCATTTCCTCAATACAATTTTTCCAACTTTCTGAATCTAGAATTTCTTTAGATCGACTTATTAAATCATTCTTAGCCTTTATATTAACATTGAAGGCTTTTTTTTGTTCCTTATAGAAGAGGTTTTTCATTTTCATAAAATCAGAACCCACCTCTCTAAAGCTTTTCCAGGAAGCTTTACTTTCCTTAGCCGGAACAAAACCAATAGTTTTAAATTTTTCCCTAAGAGTATTAAATTTTTTTAATGCATTTTGCCATTCATTGTGAGTTTTAGGAACATCATTTAGAATTTTACGCATGTCTGAAAGGAGACTTTCTTTTACTACAAGATTATCTTTCATTGCTCCTGTAATATTCTTTTGATATTCTTGTCTTTTTAATTGGATTACTTTTGAAGCATTTTGGAATCTAGTCCAAAGGTTTTCACGATGTTCTTTTGCAACTGGACCCAAATCATTTTTCCATTGTTTGTGTAAAGTATTTAAATCTCTACTTGCTTTAATAATGTCAGGATATTTATCTAATGATTCAGCACGTTCAATAATTTTAAGCTTCTCTTCGTAGTTGTAATTATAATCCATTTCCCTAAACTCACGATCAAGATGTAAAAAGGCATAAAAGCGCTCCACATGATGTTTAAAAGTTTCCCACAAGTTTTGACTTTCATTTCTAGGTACTTGACCAGTGTTATACCAACTTTCTTGAAGAGTTCTAAAGGCTTTATATGTTTTAGAATCAATTTGGTTTTGATCTATTAATTTTTTTATCTCTTCGATAATAACTTTTCTTCTTTCAAAATTTACTTTTTGAGCAGCTTCTTGATCTTTAAAATGACCTCTTCTCTTTTTTCTATATTCGAAGGTAATTTGATCGTAATTTTTTTTATAGTCTGGTTTAAAGAAAAAATCAATTTCATTTCCCCCTCCTTTCAAAAACTTTTTCTTCTCTTTTTCTATATCTAACTTGAACTTTGATTCGAAGAGTTGATTAATTTTTTGAAGAGAATTATGATTTTTTAACCAATTTTCACTAGTTGATAATTCTTTGTATGCTTTTATTAACTTTTCTAAGTTATATGAACTAAAGTCTAAATCAGCATCTACTAATTCTTTTTCCTTTTCAAATAATATTTTTTCATTTTTATCTTTAAACTTTTCTTCGGAAACTACATTTTCTTTAGAATTATTATTTTTCATTTTTTCTAAAGGGGTGGTAGCTTTTTTAGACTTTTTTGAAGAATCCGTACTGGCATTAGTTTTGGTTGAAACCTTTTTGGTATTAGCTTTGGTTGAAGCCTTTTTAGCATTAGTTTTGGTTGAAGTTGAACCCTTTTTGGTATCAGCTTTGGTTGAAACCTTTTTGGTATCAGCTTTGGTTGAAGCAGTCGTAGGTTTTTTTTTAGGGAGGGTATTTTCACTAATTTTTTTAGTCAAAGTCTTAGACACCTCTTTTTTAGACTTTGTTTTTGAATTTATTTTCTTGGCTGATGTCTTAGACATCTCTTTTTTAGCCTTTTTGTTTTGCGGCTTCTTATTTACCCCCGCACTAGGTTGTAGAGTCTTCTCTTCCATGAGTAAGTAATATATTTATACAAGTAATATACATTTTTTTTAATTCTAAAATAAGAATCAATTAAATTTAGATTATTGATTCCAAAGCTTCCAAGACTTTTCTGCCTGATAAACAAGCATTTGATAACCATTTGATACTTTTGAACCCCTTATTCTACCTTGTTTTAGAAATTTGGTTTCCTCGGGATTGTAAATCAAATCAAATAAAAATTGCTTAGTACTTAAATATTTATAGGGTATTGAAGGTGCCTCGTTTACATTTGGAAAAGTTCCTAGTGGAGTAGTATTTACGATTAAATCAATTTTATCTAATAGTTCTTTTGTAATTTCTTTATATGATAATTGATTTTCATTTGGATCACGAGAGACAAAACTGAACGAACAATTTATCTTATCTAGAACAAATTTTACTGCATTAGATGCTCCCCCTGTCCCTAAAACTAGAGCCTTTTCCGGATTTTTATTTATACTTTCAGTCAAAGCTTTTTCAAATCCAATATGATCAGTATTATGACCCACAACTTTCCCATTAGCATCCCATACTATTGTGTTTACAGCTTGGATAGCTTCTGCTTCGGCACTAAGTTCATCTAAAAAAGGGATGATTTTTTTTTTATATGGGGTCGTAACATTTAAACCCAGGGGTAAAGGTTCACTTTTGAGGATTTTTTTAAATTGATCTATATTTTCCAGATCAAAATTTACATACACGTAATCTTTTTTATTTTCTTGTTCAAACTTGGATGAAAAATAGTTCCTTGAAAAAGAATAATCAATATTTTTTCCAACTAGGCCAAATTTTTTAATGTATTTATTTTTTGCCATAGTAATTTAAAATCAATAAACTACTTATACCCAAGATGATAGATAAAAGTACAGTATAGGTTTCAAAGTATTCAATATTCGGTGCATAATAATTATAATTTGAAAATTTAGGATTACCTAAAGTATTAAGCACCAAACTACCATCATTATTGTAAAGGTAGGATTTTGTTTTCCAAGGATATACTAGAATAATGGTACCGCTTATAAAACCAATTATATTAGCAAGAGTTTGTGTGGGGTATTTTTCTAATACCCATTTAAGTATATTTGAAAATAATATCAATCCGATAATGGAACCTAGTGTAAATATTCCTATAATTATCAGATATCTTTGAATAATGGGGTCTGAAAACACACCGAAATCTAGAAATATCAATTTTGATAAAACAAGATAAAGTGCATTTACTGCATCGACTAAAAGAAGATTGTAATTACCTAAAATTAAAAGTAAAAATGATCCTGACAATCCAGGTACTGTCATACCAGAAACACTAATTATTCCACAAAAAAATATAAAAAAGAGTTGATCATTCTCTTCAACAGGTCGCGCAAAACTAAATGATAATCCAAGGAATAGACCCAATAAAAGGAAGGTTATTTCGGATTTTCTCCAGATTTGGACCTTAATAAATATTAAATATAGAGAAGCAAGAATCATCCCAAAGAAGCATCCTATAACCATATTTTCAAAATGAAAAAGTAAATAATCTAAAAGTAATGAGACGCTAAAATAACTAATTACAACTCCACTAAAAATTAAAAATAGAAAACGGCCATTTACATAATTCCAAAAACTTTTAAAACGTTTATTCAAAAGTAATTTTATAGCTATTAAGTTAATGTGCTGAAATGAATAGATTAGGGGTTTGTAAAAACCACCTACCAATGCTACTATACCCCCTGAAACTCCGGGAACTTTATTTGCAGCCCCCATAGCAATACCTTTAAGAACTAATAAAAAGTCCTGATAGATTGATTTTTTTTTTGATTTGAATTTCATTTTTTAAATAAAATTTTACTTTTTTCAATTATGTAAATCAAAATAAAACCATTAAACATAAGTATAAAAGCTTTTAGAATTTCAGGTGATCCACCTTCGAAATTATATGGGAGGACTGATATATTCAAATTTGGAGCACCCTCGCTTAAATTAGGAACTTGATTTTGCCAAGGCCATACTTTAATGAGGGCTCCGACCATTAATCCAATTAAAAATGCAATACTTTTATCTGGATAACGATCTAATAACCAGGATAAAAATTTTGAAAAAATCTTAATACCAATTAATATTCCAAAAAGGAAGATACCTAATTCCGAGGCTACCTCAATAAACTTTTCTTTACTAAAATCAATTATCAACTCTTGCGCTTGTCGAACATTAGATAATATAGTTTGATATACTCCCATTATAAACAAAATATAAGCTCCTGAAAGCCCGGGTAAAATCATTGCAGAAATTCCAATAAAACCAGCAAGAAATATATACCAAAGTGGTATCTCATTTGAAAACGTATCTAATTGAGTTATAAGAAAAGAAAAAAGTGAACCAGCAATAAGATAAAAAAATGAGTTTATATTATATTTTAGTTCTGTTTTTACTAAGAAAAAGATACAAGCAATTAATAAACCAAAAAAGAATGACCATAGTCCTATTGGTTCATTAATCATTAACCACTCTAATATTCGAGAAAATAAAAGAATACTAGTGATAATTCCAGTAAATAAGGGTAGAATAAATTTCATATTAAGTTGTTCCCAGGCTTCATTAAATTTTCCTGACATGATTAGTTTGAATGTTTTTAAAGAAAATGAATTAATACTATCTAAAAGTTCTTTATAAATTCCAGTAATCAGTGCGATAGTTCCACCAGAGACTCCTGGGACTAAATCTGCTGCTCCCATCAGCATACCTTTAAGATAAAGAATTAGATATCGCATTATTAGTTAATTAATGCAAAGGTATAGAAGGGATTCTAAATAAATCAATTCAATGTTATCTGTTTGAAAGTAGCTGATTGAATTTTGGGAAAAGCTTCTTAAAAACAGCTTTTTCTGAAGGATTAAGACTGTCTGAGTTTAAAAAGTAAATTCCTTCTTCAATTCGCCCTAAATGAAAGCAACACCCAGCAGTTCTTAGGGCTATTTTTTTATTTTTTGGAAATGAATCAAAAGCATCACTTGCGGTTTTATGTGCATCTTCCCATTGTTTTTTATCTAGAAAGAGGTCTATGAGCTGTATAAGTAAATTACAATCGTAATTTCCTAATTGGATTAACTTTTTACAACTTTCTATTGCCTTTTCTTTTTTACTCCACAGAGTATAAAGCTCTAAGCTTTTTTTCCAAAGACTTATAGAGTCACCATTAATTTCTAGAGCTTTATTTAAATAATATTGTGCACTATTATAATTTTTTTGAGATAAAAGGAATAGGATTAATGACTCCCAGCTTTTTTCATTTGAAGGCTCAAGTTGTATAGACTTAAGATAGAATTTTTTTGCTAAATCAAGATTTTCCAGATTTTCGTAACACCTTCCAATACATTTATGAATAAATGATGTAGGTTCAGTTGTATTTATTGCAACTTCATAATTTTCTATTGCTTCGTTTATTCTGCCAATGGACTCCAATAATTTTCCTTTTTCTATATAAGCCCCAGTAAATGTGTCATCACTTATTATAGCAAAATCAAATGCTGAAAGAGCCTCTTTATTTTTTCCAGATATCTTTAAAATTTTACCTAGTTGATGCCAAGCAACCTCACAGTATGGATCATGCTCAAGGACTTTATTAAGAGAAGCTATAGCAGGTTCGATTTCTCCTAATTGCTCGAAACAATAAATTAAGTTATATAAAGATGGATAGTCTTCTGGATTTTCCTCTAGACAGTTTTTAAAGAAAACAGAAGCTTCTTTATATTCATCAGCTAATAAATATTCCATTCCCAATAAATTCCATATTTCAGCTGGATCTTCTGATAACTGAAGAGCTTGATTTAAATGATTGATGGAAGTTTTATGATCACCTTTCTTCGAAGCAATATTCGCTTTTTGAAGAGCTATCTCTTCGTCAAAGGGGTTTATTTTTTCTAAAAATTCCAGTAAATCTAGTGCTAATTCATATTTTTCATCTAGAATAAAAATTTCGCTTTGTAATAAGATTAGTTCATGACAATTTGGATGTTGTCCGAGTCCCATTTTTAGGGCTTTTTTAGCTAGCTGATGATCACCAACTCCAAGATAATGAACAATAATATCTTCAAATTCTTGAGCATCGAAAAAGTAAATCAAATTAGTTTTGAGCATATGCTCAAATTTCGAGATTGAAGGTTCAGTTTCTTCTGAATTATGATTTAGCATAAATTCTAAATACTATTTTTTAAAATTAAGGGACTACCCTTCAGAAAAATTACTTCAACTGATATTGTTTTTAACAAAATAATTAACATTAATTTGGATTAAAGGCTGTCTAAAACCTCACAAATAATTTTACAGCCCTTAGAAATTTCTTTTTCTTTTATTGTAAGTGGTGGAGATATTCTTACAGCATTTTTTTCCCATAGCAACCAAAAAAGCAACAGGCCTTTATCCATGCATTTGAGTATAATTTGATTGGCAGTTTCGGAATTTTCTAATATTAATGCTAACATTAAACCTTTACCTCTAATTTCTTTAATTTTTTTATGTTTTAATTCATTACGAAAAAGAGTTTCTTTCTTCTCTACTTGATAAATAATTGATGAATCTCTTAACTCACGAAGGGTAGCTAGGCAAGCAGCAGCAATTACAGGATTTCCACCGAAGGTAGTTATATGTCCAAGCTTGGGCTTTTCTTTGATAAGTTTCATTAATGAGCTAGGGGCTGAAAATGCTCCCACAGGAAGGCCACCTCCCATACCTTTTCCCATAACTACTATATCAGGTATAACTGAAAAATGTTCAAATCCAAAAAAACGACCTGTTCTTCCAAAGCCAGGTTGAATTTCATCCAAAATTAGTAATGCACCAACTTCTTGACAACGCTCCTTTACTTTTAATAAATAACTCTTAATAGGTAAAATAAATCCTGCTCCCCCTTGAATTGTCTCTAAAAGTACCGCAGCTGTTTTAGAAGTAATTTTATTTAAATCTTCGTAAGCATTAAATCTTATAAAAGATATACCTGGTAGAAGAGGACGATAACCTTTTTTTTGATTTTCAGACCCCAATAGACTAAGTGATCCCTGAGTACTTCCATGATAACTATTAAATGCACCTATTAACTCACTTCTACCGGTGGCTCTTTTAGCTAATTTTAATGCACCTTCTATCGCTTCTGTACCTGAATTTGTAAGATAAATACTTTCTTGATTTTTGGGTAGAAGGGCTATAAGTTCCTTACATAGATTTACAGCTGGTTCTTGAGCAAATTCCCCGTATACCATTACATGCATGTACTTTCTGATTTGCTTTCGAATTGCAGAAACTACTTTTGGATGACGATGCCCTAGACTGCAAGCAGAAATTCCTGCTACAAAATCTAAATATTTTTTTCCAGTTGTAGAGGTAATATAGACACCTTTTGCTTTTTTTACTTCTAAAACAAGGGGGTTTGGAGTTGTCATAGCTTGAAAATTTAAAAAATCTTCCTTTAAATTATCCATAACTATTAATTCCTATTAGTTTTATTAATATCTAACTCAGGGTATTTAAATTTTAAAATAGAAGGAAATTGATCTTCTTTATCGTTTTTATCAAAAAGATCATTTATATTTTCTGGGCGTTCTTTTTTTCTCCAAGCAAAACCTTTAAGAGTCCTTTCATTAATAGGTAATTTATCTTCGGGATAAACATCTCCAATGGGAGCTACCAAAAAAGTAATATCATTTATTTCGCCATTCATAAAATTCATTTTCAAGGCACTGCATGTAGTTTTATCAATTCCAATTAATTGAAGGTCTTCATCATTGTAAAGATAATAGACCATCTCGGTATTCTTTGTAATCTCAATATTATCTAGCTTGCCCTCTTTAAAACTTCCATCAAGAATTCCACCTTTAATTTGATTATATCCATCCTTGCTTAAGGAATCTTTCTCAATTATGAATACATTATTCAATATTTTTACAGAGTCTAATTTATTTGTGTTGGTATTTGAAAGTAACATGATTTTATTACCTGACATTTGACTTTTATCAAACCATATAACAGGATTATTTAAATTTCTATCTGCTTCAGTAAAGATTTGCTCTTGTTGTTTAGATAAAGGTTTGCTTAGTAGTTTTGTTAATCCAATTGATTCGTCTAAATAAAGTGAATCTGAAACACCACGTAAGTCACTTTTTAGAATCCTGACATCATAATATGCTCTGAGTATCCTACGCTCATCAGGTCCAGTTGCCAGAAGTGTATCGGCATGTATAAATAGTGAGTCATTGTCAATAATATTTATAGCTAAAGCTCGTCGTGTAATAATTGCAGAATCTTTTGCTTTAAATATTTCACCATAGTGACCTGTAATTATTGAATTATTCAAAGAATCTTCAATACTTACGTTTTTTGTAGCCGCTGCGTAATCTTTTTCACTTTCAAAATAAAGACTATCTCCTCTAATAATTTTATTGTCATAATAAAGAGCAGCATTTTTTTTAAAGACTCCTTTTTCTCTATTAAGATCGTAAAAACCTCTTTCGCATTCTATGGTATATGTATCACCAATAATTTTTGAATTTCCAAATAAATAAGCCTGATTAAGCTCAGTGTAGTAATCGAGTTGATCAGAATTAACTCTATATTGTGGGTTATCAATTATCACATTAGAAGTAAATCTATACTTTTTTTGATTCATAAAGTATCTCCCTTGATTGCTGGTAAGAGTACTTGAACTATCAATGACTACTCCTTTAGTTTTATAAAATGCTTCACTAGTTTTACGATCTAAGTTTAATTTTTCTGTCTTTAAAGACATATCGGGACGTTTTAAAAATACATTTCCATTGGCAAGAGCAACTTTAGTGGCGCCATCATATTCTATGGTTTTACATGTCATTCTTAAACTGTCACCTTGAGTGAAAATAATATTTCCAATAGCTTTAAAATAATTTTGTTTAGCGTAGAAGTATGCTAAATCTGACTCTATCAAAGCACCTTCGTGAAAGAGTAAGACTCTTTTTTCAGTATTTTTAAATAATATATTTGCTCCTGGGAATGCTACTTTATCTTGTCTAGATCCCCCAGCCTGGCGAATCTCAATAATTTTTTCCTGTGCTTTTATAGGATGAAACAAGAATATAGTAAAAATAAATACTATTGTACTATAGATCAATTTCATGTTTGGAGATTATTTATCTGAAAATTGTTTGTTTTCTATCTGGACCTACTGAAACAATTTTTATTGGCGTTTCCAATGCTTTTTCCAAATAAGAAACATAATTATTAAAATTTGCTGGTAATTCTTTAAAATCAGTGATGCCAGTCAAATCTTCTTGCCACCCAGGAAGTTCTTCGAAAATTGGTTTAATCTCCTGTGAAGCAATATCGTAAGGTAAATAATCCATCTTACCAAATTCTGTTTGATATGCAGTACAAACTTTAATTTTATTGAAGCCAGAGAGTACATCTCCTTTCATCATCATTAATTGAGTTACACCATTAATTTCAACACAATATTTTAGCGCAACAAGATCAATCCATCCGCAACGTCTAGCTCGTCCAGTAGTAGATCCAAATTCATTTCCAACTTTTGCCAGGATTTTTCCATCATTGTCAAATAATTCAGTTGGAAAGGGCCCACTGCCAACTCGAGTAGCGTAAGCTTTAAAAATTCCAAAAACCTCATTTATTTTATTTGGTGCTACACCAAGCCCTGTACAAGCACCAGCAGCGGTAGTAGTAGAGGATGTTACAAATGGATATGTTCCAAAATCAATGTCTAAAAGTGAACCTTGTGCACCCTCTGCTAAAATTTTTTTCCCTTTTTTTTGCTCTTCTGTAAGGTATTGCTCACTATCAACTAATTTAAATTTCCTTAGAGTTTCGATACTCGAAAAGAAATTATTTTCAAGATTTTTTAGATCATATTCAATAGAAGTATTATAACTTTTTAACATACTTAAATGTTTTTGGCAAAGATGTTTATATTTATTTTCCCAGTTTGGAGCAAGAATATCTCCTATACGAATTCCATTTCTACCGGTTTTATCCATATATGCTGGACCAATTCCCTTAAGTGTTGAACCTATTTTTTCTTTTCCTTTTAATGCTTCAGAAGCCGCATCTAAAATGCGATGAGTAGGTAGGATTAAGTGTGCCTTTTTGGAGATTAATAATTTTTTATTGAAGTTTATGTTGTATGGTTCAAGATCCTGGATTTCTTTTGTAAAAATAATAGGATCGATAACAACTCCGTTACCAATTAAGTTAATAGCTTTGGTATGAAATATTCCTGAAGGGATTGTGTGAAGAACGTGTTTATTCCCCTCAAATTCTAAAGTATGTCCTGCATTAGGACCACCTTGAAATCGAGCTATTATATCATATGAATTAGCCAATACGTCTACTATTTTTCCTTTTCCTTCGTCACCCCATTGGAGTCCTAGTAGTAAGTCTACGGCCATCTATCCTTATGATTAATTTTTCTTTTTTGTGCCGAAAAAATACAACGAATGATTGTGTATTTCGACATCAAAAACCTCTTCTATTGTTTTTTTAATTTGTTCTATTCTAGGATCACAAAATTCTTTTACTTCACCTGTATCAGTGTAAATAAAATGATCATGTTGGTGGTCAAAATATGATTTTTCGTATTGAGCCTGATTTTTACCAAATTG
>MDTB01213244.1_pt1 | contig 11154 bp, 11 predicted proteins | sample 811161 | NCBI WGS metagenome assembly MDTB01 (sample SAMN05326650, study PRJNA326480) | marine metagenome | isolation source: seawater | place: Mediterranean Sea | collected 2009
AAACATATTATATATATCCTTTACATAATTCTTAATTTCTTTATCAGTCAAATTTACTTGCTCCTTACATTTGGCGTATATTTCTTTTAATAATTCAGATTTCCCATTGTCTTTGAGAAGTTCTAGAGTAGCTTTAAATGAAATTAAACTATCAAGATTTGCCATATCAATGCCATAACAATCAGGATATCTAACTTGAGGCGCTGAAGATACTACTACTATTTTAACTGGACTTAGTCTGTCCAGCATTTTTAATATGCTTTTTTTAAGAGTCGTCCCCCTAACAATACTATCATCAATAATTACCAATGAATCCTTAGGCTTTATTACTCCATAAGTAACATCATATACATGTTCAACTAAATCATCCCTGCTATTATCCTCTGTAATAAAGGTTCTTAATTTAACATCTTTAACTGCAATCTTTTCAATTCGCGGTCTCTCCGATAAAATATCAATGATTTTTTCTTCTGAAAGATTTTTGTTTTTTATTATTGCTTCAGTTTTTCTTTGATTAAGAAATTCTTCTATACTATCTGCCATTCCAAAAAATGAAGTTTCAGCAGTATTTGGTATATAGGAGAAAACAGTGTTTTTTATATCATATTTTATTTCTTCTAAAACTTTAGGCATAATTAGCTTACCTAATTTTTTTCTTTCAGCATATATATCAGCATCATTTCCTCTGGAAAAATATATCCTTTCAAACGAGCATGCTTTAAGCTCTGTTTCCTTTTTTATTCTTTTGATCTGAACCTGACCTTTATTTTTTACAATGATTGCACATCCAGGGCCTAGTTCTTCAATTTTATTTAAATCAATATTAAATGCATTTTGAATAGCAGGCCTTTCAGAAGCTACGACAACTACTTCTTCATCTTTATAATAAAACGCAGGACGTATCCCTGCAGGATCCCTCATTACAAATGAATCTCCGTGTCCTAGTAATCCCCCCATCACATATCCTCCATCCCAATTTTTTGAAGACTTTTTTAGAACTCTAGAAATATCTAATCTGTCAGAAATTAATTTAGAACACTGCATTTTTGAATGCCCTTCTTTTTTTAACTCCTTATACATTTTCCTCACAGCATCATCTAAATAATGGCCAATTTTCTCCATAATTGTGATCGTGTCAGAATATTCTTTAGGATGCTGTCCCAGCTCTATTAGGTTATTAAAAAGCTCAGCTACATTGGTCATATTGAAATTGCCTGCAAGAATTAAATTTCTATGCTTCCAATTATTTTGCCTAAGAAGCGGTTGAACATTTTCAACACTATTGCCTCCAAATGTTCCGTACCTGACATGACCTAGCAAGGATTCAGCAATATATGGAACAGTGTCTTTTAGCTTTATAATATCTTCAGCTAGACTAGGATTGTCTTTAAGATCAGAATTAATTCTATTATTTATTTTAGAAAATACATCTTGGATTGGCTGTTTTTCTATAGATCTAATTCTACTAATAAACTTCTTTCCTGGATCAACATTAAGCTTGATACTCGCAAAACCAGCCCCATCTTGCCCTCTGTTGTGCTGCTTTTCCATTAGTAAATACATTTTATTTATTCCATAAAATGCACTGCCATATTTTTGTTTATAGAAATCTAATGGTTTAAGAAGTCTAATGTGAGCAATACCACATTCATGTTTTAACTCATCACTCATTTTGTTGGATCAATGTAGGTTTACAAAAAAACAAAATTATTATTGAACTATAAAAGTTTATTAATAAAATTAGCTCTCTTTACGATATCATTGTATTGAATCTTCTCAATTCCGTTTATTCCAAACCCCTCAACTGAAAAGGATGCTGTCGCAGTAGCATATATAACAGCATTTTTTAATTCATCAAATGATGATGAATTCACTTTAGTTAGATACCCAGCAAGTCCTCCAGCAAATGAATCACCAGCTCCTGTAGGATCTTTAACTTTTTTCAACGGGAATGCAGGGCATTCAAACATATTAGCCTTGTCAATCAAAACAGAACCTAAAGAACCCCTTTTTACAATGATAAAATCTGGGCCCATCTTTAATATTTTTTTTGCTCCTTCAATAAGAGAGTCTAATCCAGAAAGCTGCATTACTTCTTCATCATTTATACAAATTAGATCAACTTTGGAAATAATTTTTTTTAGATTGTCCATAGTATTGTCCATCCAGAAATTCATGGTGTCAAGGATCGTAATTGTTGGAGTATTGTCTATTTGTCCCATTAACTTAAGCTGAACAATAGGATCAAGATTCCCTAGCATAATAACATTAGGAGATCTATAATTTTCTGGGACAACAGGATTAAATTCTGCAAGGACATTTACTTCAGTCTTTATAGTTTCTCTTTCATTCATGTTTTCAGCATATTTCCCAGCCCAGAAAAATGTTTTGCCCTTTTCTTTAATTTCTATCGCAGCAACATCAATCCCCCTTTTTCTAAACATTTCAATATATTCTGAAGGAAAATCTCCTCCAACTACAGAAACAATAGCACTATTAATATTAAATAATGACGAAGCAAGCCCAATATGTGTAGCGGCTCCTCCAAGTATTTTGTCAACCTTATCATTTGGAGTTTCAATAGAATCAAAAGCAACAGTTCCTACTATTAAAAGTTTATTCATCTTCAGTTTAGATTAAGTAGCAAAGCTAGTGAATATTGTCATTATTTTCTTCCAAAATCTGCAGGGATTTCTCCCCATTTTTTTGTGTCCCACTTAACAATTTGATTATCAAAAGAATTGGTCATTAGCCAAGCAATTGCTCTATCAATTAATTTAAAAACTTCTTTGTTATTTTCATTTGGAGCTAGTTTTGTTTGGCATTTTTTCTTTTTTACCCAGCTGATCGCAGTGATTGAATCAGAATATATTATTTGATTGCTTTTTAATTTTTTTAGAAATGCTAAACCATGGACAAGTGCAAGAAATTCTCCAATATTATTTGTAGCTTCTTTAAAAGGCCCTTGTTTAAAAAGTATTTTTTTTGATTTAGTATCAACCCCTTGATATTCCATTATGCCTGGATTGCCACTTGAGGCAGCGTCCACAGAAATGGAATTATAATTTGGAGGATCACTATTATCTTTCTTTGGGCTATCATTCATAAAATCGTAATATGACATGCTGTATGCAGCCTCTGCTTCTTCTTTGTTTTCAAAGGACTTATATTTTGCTCCTTTATAGTTTTTAGTTTGCAGTTTACATTCATCCCATGTATTAAATACCCCAATGTTATTCCCCTCCCACACTACATAATATTTTTTCTTTTTTTTGCTCATTTAATTAATATTTTTTCAACAACTTTTGGGAAATAATCCATTTCTAAATCATGTATTTTATTTGCTAAATCTTTTGCTGTATCTGAGGGATCTATGCTAACTTCTTTTTGAAAAATAATTGGTCCTTCATCATAATTTGAAGTTACATAATGAATTGTGATCCCGCTAACACTTTCTTTGTTTTCAATAATTGCTTTATGAACATGCATTCCATACATTCCTTTACCCCCATATTTTGGTAAAAGTGCTGGATGAATATTTATAATTCTTTTATTATAGCTATTAATAATTGTGTCTGGGAATTTTAAAAGAAATCCTGCTAAAATTATTAAGCCAGGATTTAACGAAACTACATATTTTAAAAAAGAATTTTTGTAAAGATCCTCTTTGGAAAAATTCTTATAATCAATCTTAAGTCTTTTTGCCCTTTCTATAACCCCAGCATTTGAGTTATTGGTAAGGATAAGCCAATTGATTTTTAAAGTTTTTTTGGAGAAATATTTAATTATATTTTCTGCATTAGATCCTGAACCAGAAGCAAAGATTATAATTTGATAAGATTTCATTTAATAACTAGTTGTAAATTTTTTATTGAAATAGTTAAATTAAAATAAAGTTTTTTATTTTTGCACCCTAACTATATTATAAATATAAAAAACTAAAATTATGTCAGACATTGCATCAAGAGTAAAAGCTATTATAGTAGATAAATTAGGTGTTGATGAAAATGAAGTTGTTAGTGAAGCGAGCTTTACGAACGATTTAGGAGCAGATTCATTAGATACAGTTGAACTAATAATGGAATTTGAAAAAGAATTTAATATTCAGATTCCTGATGATCAAGCAGAAAATATAGCAACTGTAGGGCAAGCAATTTCTTACATCGAGAATATCTAACCAATCAATTTTTCATGGCTTTGAAACGAGTTGTTGTTACTGGCCTTGGCGCTTTGACCCCAATAGGGAATAATATTGGGGATTTTTGGCAAGGACTTGCCAGCGGAAAAAGCGGCGCGGCTCCCATTACTTATTTTGATACGTCAAAATTTAAAACAAAATTTGCGTGTGAATTAAAGAATTTTGATATCTCTGAATTTCTAGACAGAAAACAGCAGAGAAAAATGGATAAATTCACTCAATATGCTATGGTTTCAACTCAAGAGGCAATTGAGGATTCAGGCCTTGATCTTGAAGTAATAGACAAGCTAAGAGTAGGAGTAATATGGGGCTCGGGAATTGGAGGGATTGAGACATTTCAAAATGAAATATTGAATTTTGCAGAAGGAGATGGAACCCCTAGATTTAATCCGTTTTTTATTCCTAAAATGATTGGAGATATAGCCCCTGGCTATATTTCTATAAAATATGGATTTATGGGGCCTAATTATACTACTGTTTCCGCATGTGCCTCTTCAGCTAATGCATTGGTTGATTCTTTGAATTACATTAGGCTAGGATATTGTGATGTCATCGTTTCTGGAGGAAGTGAAGCGGGCGTAAATATTACAGGCATGGCAGGGTTTAATGCTATGCGTGCTTTATCTACAAGAAATGACTCTCCTTCAACTGCATCTAGACCTTTTGATGTTACTAGAGATGGATTTGTCTTAGGAGAAGGATCAGGCACATTAATTCTTGAAGAATATGAACATGCAAAAGCTAGAGGAGCAAAAATTTATGCCGAGCTGGTTGGCGCAGGATTATCCTCAGATGCTCACCATATAACAGCTCCAGATCCTGAAGGAGAAGGCGTCAAGGCAGTTATGAAGAATTGTCTAAATGACGCTAATATAAAAGCAAATGAAGTAGATGTTATAAATACACATGGAACTTCAACACCCTTAGGAGACATAGCAGAATTAAAAGCTATTTCAGAAATTTTTGGAGAACATGCTCCCAATATTAATATTAATTCAACCAAATCTATGACAGGGCATTTGCTTGGCGCATCAGGCGCAATTGAAGCTATTTCAGTTATTTTATCTATGCAAAACAGCCTAGTTCCACCAACAATTAATCATAAAAATGTAGACGAAAATATTGATCAAAATTTAAATCTTACATTAAATAAGGCACAAAAGAAAGATGTAAATATTGCCATGAGTAATACATTTGGATTTGGTGGGCACAATGCATGTGTATTATTTAAAAAACTAGATTAATTATGCCAATATTGAGAATAAAAGATTTTTTTTACAAAAGAAAAGACCCCTTTTATTATCAAATTAAATCTCTTCTAAAATTTAGTCCTAATTCATTAGAATATTATAAACGAGCTTTTATTCATCGCTCTCTTAATCGTAAAGATATTAATGGAATCGCCATTAATTATGAAAGGCTAGAATTTTTGGGAGATTCAATAGTAAGTTCAATAATCTCTTCTTATTTGTTTAAAAATATTCCAGATGGTTCGGAAGGATATCTAACACAAATGAGATCTAAGATTGTCAGCAGAAGACACCTAAATGAATTAGGTGCTGAGCTAAATTTAATAAGTTTTGTTCAATCTAATATAGCTGATGAAAACCATGGTGAAAACATCCATGGCAATTTATTTGAAGCACTAATAGGAGCAATTTTTTTAGATAAAGGCTATCCATATTGTAAGAAATTTATCTTTCAAAATGTAATTGATCCACATGTAGATCTAGAAAGACTAAAAAACAAGATCATTAGTTATAAAAGCTTGTTTATTGAATGGTGTCAAAAGAATAAAAAGGATTATGTGTATAATACTTTTGAAGATAATGGAAATGAATCCGTAAAACATTTTGCTGTCAAGTTATCTGTAGGCGAAAAGATTATTGCTAAGGCTAGAGATACATCCAAAAAAAAGGCTGAGGAAAAAGCATCAAAAAGAGCTTTTTTTATGTTCCAAGAAGATATTTTAAAAGACAAAGAGACAACAAATTAATATTTATTTAATCTTATCTGATTGTCATAGAGAATAATAAGTTATATCTTTATATGATAGTTTATTTAAATTGACAATAACTAAGTTAAATTTGGAGGATTCTTTTAGTGAAGAATTTAGTCTTTTAGCAATTCATACTGATTTAGAAGATTTTAGATTGGCCTATTTTTTAAATAAAACCTTAGGCCTTAATTTATCAAGAAAAGAATTTGACTTAAATTTTATAGATTCTAAAGGAAATTTTTCAGTATTTGAATATATAGATCAAGACAGTTTTTTGAAATGGAATTTAATTTCCAATATATATAATCATAATTTTACTACTAATATTAACAGCAATGATCTTTTTGAATTATCAAATGAATTAGTAAAGAAATTTAATTTATTATCAGAATATAAAAATGTCAATTTTTTACTAAAGCTTGAAAACAATGAAAATCAGGTAGATTTAGAAGATATTATTAAAGAAATTAAAAATATCCCACAAATTATTACCTTGTATAACATAAATAAGGATTTAAAGAATAAGGAAAATTTAATCTTTTTATAATGGAAATTACTTTAAAGAAAACCAAGATTGTAGCAACACTAGGGCCAGCATGTAAATCAAAAACGGCCATTCATTCTTTAATAAAAAGCGGTGTAAATGTGTTTAGAATTAATTTTTCTCATGCTAAAAATGAAGAAATTACCTCATATCTAGATACCATTAGAAAATTAAATTCTAAGTATAATTATAATGTAGCAATTTTAGCTGATCTGCAGGGGCCTAAAATTAGAATTGGCGAACTGGAAGAGGATATAAATCTAAATAAAGGAGATGAAATATCTGTAAATTCGGGTAAATCTTTCATTGGAAATAAAAATGGAGTACATATAAATTATAAGCAATTTCCAAGGGATGTTAAAACAGGGAATCAGGTTTTAATTGATGATGGAAAATATGCATTTGAAGTTGTAAGAACTAACAATAAAGATAAGACCACTCTTAAGGCTTTAAATAAGACTTGGTTAAAATCTAGAAAAGGAGTTAATCTCCCAGACACCAAAATATCAACCCCATCATTAACGGCAAAGGATATTAAGGATGTGAAATTTGCAATTTCTTTAGAGGTTGATTGGATTGCCTTATCGTTTGTAAGACATGGAAAAGATTTAATTGAACTAAGAAAAATTATTGAAAAATATTCTGATGTAAAAATTCCAATAATTGCTAAAATAGAGAAGCCTGAGGCCTTAGATAATATTGATAATATAATTAAAAATTCTGATGGAATAATGGTAGCACGGGGAGATTTAGGAATAGAAATTCCATCTCAAGAGGTCCCATTAATTCAAAAGAAATTAGTGCATTTATCAAAAAAGGCAAGAATCCCAGTGATTATTGCAACTCAGATGATGGAGAGTATGATAGAAAATTTACAACCAACAAGAGCAGAGGTTAATGATGTTGCAAATTCAGTTATGGATGGAGCAGATGCAGTAATGCTTTCAGCAGAAACTTCAATTGGAAAGCACCCATCTGCTGTTGTTTCTCAGATTACAAAAATTATTAATTCTGTAGAGTATTCAGATCAAATTGTAGTGCCTGCAGACCCCCCTACAATAAAAACAGACAGATATATAACTAAATTTATTTGTTACCATGCCGCTAAAACTGCTAATGAAATTAATGCATCTTCTGTTACTACTATGACTCATAGTGGTTATACGGGATTTCAACTATCATCATGGAGACCACATTGTAATATACTAGTATTCACTTCGAATAAAAGAATTTTATGTCGCTTAAGTTTACTTTGGGGTGTTAAAGCTTTTTACTATAATAAGCAAGTATCTACTGATAAAACAATAGAGCATATTAATGAAATTTTGACTAAAAGCGGCTATGCAAAAAAAGGCGATATGGTTATTAATTTAGCAGCTATGCCAGTTAAGTCAAGAGGGATGGTAAATACACTCAGAATTTCAGAGATTTAATAAACTATTCAAAATATATAGCTATATATTTTTTACCATTCTTGTCTATTGAGGCCCGGTACATTCCAGGGGTATTAAAAGCCATTTCTATATTCCCTTTTTTGTCTATAGCAATTAACCCCCCATCTCCTCCAATTGAAGGAAGTTTTTTGTGTATGACTTTGGATACAGCATCTTTTAGTGAAAGCTTTTCATATTCCATTAATGCTGAAACATCATAAGCAACTACTGATCTCATAAAATATTCTCCAGAACCTGTACATGAAACAGCACATGTTTTATTATTGGCATATGTGCCCGCTCCAATAATTGGAGAATCTCCAATTCTTCCCCACTTTTTATTTGTCATTCCACCAGTAGAAGTCCCAGCTGCTAAATTTCCATTTTTATCCATTGCTACACATCCAACAGTGCCAAATTTTGAGGATGAATTTTGTTGTTGTTTTAGTTGATTTAATCTAAAGTCAGTAAAGAAATACTCTTGTTCTACCATTTCTAGGTTTTCTAATGTCGCAAACTCTTCAGCTCCTTCTCTGGAAAGAAACACATGGTCTGAATTAGTCATGATAGAATGGGCAAGAGTAATAGGGTTTTTTATATGCATAGTGCCTGTAGAAGCTCCTGCATTAAGATCTTCCCCGTTCATTATTGAAGCATCATGCTCAATGGTTCCTTGGCTAGTAAATACCGCCCCTTTTCCTGCGTTAAATAATGGTGAATTTTCTAGAATTTTTATTGTTTCCACAATAGCATCTGTACTGCTTCCAGAAGATTTTAAAATTTCATATCCATGACTTATTGCCTCATCTAATTTTTCTCGTATTAATTTTTCTTTCTCAACTGACAAGTCTCCTTTTAGAATAATTCCTGCTCCTCCATGTATAGCAATTACAGGCTGATGATTGGTCCTGCTGTCTTGACAGCTGAAGCAAATCAGTAATATTAGAATGTAAAAAAATCTCATTTAAAGTAAATATTTCTTAATAAATATTAGAAATCATTATCTTCGTTCAAGATAAAAATAATTTATTATGAAAATTGATATTTCTCTACAAAAATTAGGTATTACTTCTAGCAATCTAGGGACATCCACTGGAACAAAGTTCTTTGCTTCTGGAGAAAAAATAGATAGTATTTCCCCAGTTGATGGAAGTGTAATTGGATCTGTTACTGCAACTACAAAAGATGATTATGAAAAAGTAATTAAGTCAGCTATGTCTGCTTTTAAAACCTTTAAAACAATGCCAGCACCTAAAAGAGGAGAAATGGTAAGACAGTTTGGAAATAAATTAAGAGAACTTAAAGAGCCTCTGGGAATGCTAGTTTCTTATGAGATGGGAAAAAGCTACCAGGAAGGTCTGGGAGAAGTTCAAGAAATGATAGACATATGTGATTTTGCAGTAGGATTATCTAGACAACTTCATGGACTTACTATGCATAGTGAAAGACCAGGACATAGAATGTATGAACAGTATCATCCACTTGGAATAGTAGGAATTATCTCAGCCTTTAATTTTCCTGTTGCTGTTTGGGCATGGAATACTTCTCTTGCTTGGATTTGTGGAGATGTATGTGTCTGGAAGCCTAGTGAAAAAACTCCACTGTGCTCCATTGCATGTCAAAATATTATTGCTTCAGTCTTAAAAGAAAATAATTTGCCTGAAGGAATTTCTTGCTTAATTAATGGAGATTATAAAGTAGGGGAATTTATGACTAAGGATACTAGAATCCCGTTAATTTCAGCTACAGGATCAACAAGAATGGGAAAAATTGTAGCGGCAGAAGTAGGTAAAAGACTTGGCAAATCATTACTTGAACTTGGAGGAAATAACGCTATTATTGTAACTCCAGATGCAGATATTAAGATGACTGTAATTGGAGGGGTTTTTGGAGCAGTTGGTACTGCTGGTCAAAGATGTACTTCGACTAGAAGATTAATTATTCATGAAAATATTTTTGATGCTGTAAAGGATGCACTAGTAAGTGCATATGGGCAAATTAAAATTGGTGATCCGCTGGATCAGAGTAATCATGTAGGGCCATTAATTGACACTGATGCGGTGAGAATGTACAGCGAAGCATTGGAAAAAGTCAAACAAGAAGGAGGAAATATTATTGTTGAAGGAGGAGTATTGTCTGGCGAAGGATATGAAAGCGGTTGTTATGTAAAACCAGCTATAGTACAGGCAGAACCAGATTTTGAAATAGTACAAGAGGAAACTTTTGCTCCTATCTTATATCTATTAAAATATTCAGGCGATGTATCAAATGCAATAGAAATTCAAAACAATGTTAAGCAAGGGCTATCCTCAGCAATAATGACAAATAACTTGAAAGAGGCTGAAAAGTTTTTATCAGCTGCTGGTTCTGATTGTGGAATTGCTAATGTAAATATTGGCACTTCAGGTGCTGAAATTGGAGGAGCATTTGGCGGAGAAAAAGATACTGGAGGTGGTAGAGAATCAGGTTCTGATGCTTGGAAAATTTACATGAGAAGGCAAACAAACACAATTAACTACACTGACGATTTACCTTTAGCTCAGGGAATTAAATTTGATCTGTAAACGACATTGTAGAACTAAGGTCAAACTTATTAAATGTAGGAGTGCTTTCTAGCACGGAATTTGATATTTTTAATCAAATAAGTATTTATCCAAATCCGGCTGAAGATTTTGTAATAATTAATATAGAAGGAAATTTACAATTAATTGGTGTAGAAATTTATAACACTATTGGACAATTAATAAATAGATCTAAGGATACAATAATTTCAACAGAAAATTTAGGATCGGGATTATATATTTTTAAAGTTCAAACTGATAAGGGTGTTGCTGTAAAAAATATTGTAGTTAATTAATTTTAATTTAATAAACTCTATATAAGAACCCTTGATTGAGTTCCCATTCCAAATAATTAGCACTGTTTGGAAGCTCTGTATTATAAAGCTCTACTTTACCATCACCATCATAATCTTTAAAGT
>MDTB01228342.1_pt1 | contig 11154 bp, 9 predicted proteins | sample 811161 | NCBI WGS metagenome assembly MDTB01 (sample SAMN05326650, study PRJNA326480) | marine metagenome | isolation source: seawater | place: Mediterranean Sea | collected 2009
TGCAGAATTTAAAATAGATGGACAAAGCTTGATGATTAAGGGCGGGGTTCAGCTTCAGGGCGCAGAAGTAGCATCAAGCGACCTGAGAGCCTCTGCGGCACTGATCTTAGCAGGTCTTGTTTCTAAAGGGTACACGCGTGTAACGAATCTAAACCACTTAGACCGCGGATATTATAAATTCCACGAGAAGTTAAAAGGATTAGGCGCAGATATCGAGAGAACAAATGAAGAAGTATTGACTTCTACCGAGAAAAGAGCATTAATTGCTGAATAATCGGCTTAATTTAATAAAAAAGGTGTATCAAGCGAGAGAGAAACATTGACTCGCTTGATACACCTTTTTTATTTATAGGATAAGGTTTTTACAATAAGATCTGTTTTTTTGACCTTGCTCTTTTTGGGAATGTTGAGTATGATAGAAAGAGTGAGAATATTATTCATAACACATTAAATTTGAACGACTTAAATAATCATGAGGTAGTCTTTTAACGCTTGCTGCATGTTACGGTAAAAGGCTTGAGAGGAGAAGAGTTATGGCAAGAGATATCGGAATTGATTTAGGAACTGCAAACGTACTCGTGCATGTAAAAGGCAAAGGGATCGTACTGAATGAACCATCTGTTGTAGCTTTAGATACAAAAACGAATGAAGTATTAGCAGTTGGGGAAGAAGCTTATCTGATGGTGGGTAGAACTCCTGGAAACATCAAAGCGATTCGTCCGCTTCAAGGAGGCGTCATTGCTGATTTTGATATCACAGAAGCGATGCTTACATACTTTATCGATAAATTAAATGTTAAAGGCTTTTTATCTAAACCCAATATCCTGATCTGCTGCCCGACAAATATTACAGCTATTGAGCAAAAGGCAATTATAGAAGTCGCTGAAAAAAGCGGCGGGAAAAATGTCTATTTAGAAGAAGAACCAAAAGTAGCAGCAATCGGGGCTGGAATGGATATTTTCCAACCGAGCGGAAATATGGTTATTGATATCGGAGGCGGAACAAGCGATATCGCAGTTCTTTCAATGGGCGGCATTGTAACCAGCCGTTCAGTTAAAATTGCCGGTGATACAATCGATAACGATATTATTGTTTACTTAAAGAAAAAACACAATCTGCTGATTGGTGAACGAACAGCAGAAGCTGTGAAAAAAGAAATCGGTGTGATTTTTGATCACGGACGCAACGATACAATGGATGTTCGAGGCAGAGATGTTGTGTCAGGGCTGCCGCGTACTGTAACGATCTCTTCTTTAGAAGTGATGGAAGCTACGCGAGAATCAATGGTCGTTGTGGTTGACAAGGCGAAAGAAGTTTTGGAACAGACACCGCCGGAATTGTCAGCTGACATTATTGATCGCGGCGTTATTTTGACTGGCGGAGGCGCACTTTTAGATGGAATTGATCTTTTATTTGCTGAAGAGTTGAAAGTTCCTGTCTTTAAAGCCGAAGATCCACTAAGTTCCGTGGCACTGGGTACTGGTATTCTACTTGAAAATTTAAAGAAACGTAAGTAGGATAGATACAAGAGCAGCAGGCAATTTGTTAACAAGTGAAAAAGAATCTATTATTATTGTTTAGGGGTGAAGACTTCATGAACTGGAAGTCCGTATTAAAAAATATCGGTATGTATTTGTTGAAAATTTTCTTGGTGCTGCTGTTTATTTCAGTTGCCTTTATTGGCGGAGCCATGCTTGGATATGGTGTAATTGGAGACGGCGGCAGTCCGCTGGACGTTTTTGATCCTGAACTGTGGCAGCATATATTTGATTTCTTTTTATAATTCCCCTCAAACAAGTGTAGAAGAGCAGAAAATTTCTGCTCTTTTTTTGATGACTTTTTTGATGAGTTGATCAATATGTATAGTAGGACGACTTTTAAGATCGTCTGAATATTATTCATATTGGAGGAAGGAAATGAATCAAGTAGCACTTGTCGGTAGAATTGTAAGAGAAATTGAGTTAAGAGATGTCGGAGATGAAAAGATCGTATTGAATAATGTGATCGCGATTCAACGTCATTACCGTACAGAGAATGGAAATGAGGCCGACTTTATCCCATTTGTTGTATGGGGGAAACGAGCAGAACTGATTGAGGAATATTGCGATAAAGGAGATTTGATCGGATTAAGCGGAAAGATTCAGTCCAGATCTTATCAGAATACAGATCAAGAAACCGTTTATGTAGTCGAGATGCTAGTCAATGATGTTCAGCTGCTGCAACCGAAAAAACAAGCCATTGTATAAATAAGAATATAGAGACCTGAGGACATATATACTCAGGTCTTTTGTTTTGTACTAATTTGATGATGAAGTCGCTTTCTCATCTCTTTCTGTTCATATTTCGTCCTATATTTCTATAAAATCACACAAAATTTTCAAATATCCCGTGTATACTGTAGAATAAAGTGGAAGATAAACCACAGAGAAAGTAGGATAGGCATGAAAATATTAATGATTGAAGATAATGAATCGGTTTGTGAAATGATTGAGATGTTTTTTCTTAAAGAAGAATGGGAGGCGACTTTCGTTCATAATGGTAAAAAAGGATTAGAGACGTATTTAAATCATCCTGATGAATTTGATCTGATTGTTCTGGATATCATGCTTCCGGAAATGGACGGAATGACCATTTGCAAAGAAATCAGAAAAGAGTCTAAACATGTTCCGATTATTATGCTGACGGCTAAAGACACAGAGAGCGATGAGGTGATCGGTCTGGAAATAGGTGCCGATGACTATGTCACAAAACCGTTCAGCCCGCTTACACTTGTGGCTCGAATCAAATCACTTAAAAGAAGAGCTGAAGTCGTCAATGATGCAGATAGCAATACGCAAGGACAGTATGAAGTGGATACACAGCACTTAAAACTGGACCGCAACACAAGAGAAGTGCTGCTGTATGATAAACCGCTAGAAGGTTTGACGCCTAAAGAGTTTGATTTACTATATACACTGGCTAACAGCCCCAGAAGAGTATTCTCCAGAGAGCAGCTGCTGCAAATGGTATGGGATTATGAATACTTTGGTGATGAACGAACAGTGGATGCACATATCAAGAAACTGAGACAGAAACTCGTCCAAAACGGTCCGCAAGTGATTCATACGGTCTGGGGCGTTGGATATAAATTTGATGATACAGGAGCTATAGAGTAAAAATGAAGTTTCCTTATTTCTATCAGCAAATGCTGGGGTTCTTGTCGGTCATTATTATGCTTCTGACGATCTCAGTCGTCTCGATCGTTTTATTTGCACGAAATACAGCGATCAGAGGGACGGAAAATCAACTATTTTCATATGCTGAGTCAATTGTCAATGTCAACTTGGAAGCGGAACAGTTAGCTAATTTTCAGTCCTTGTTAAGTAATCAGGGTGTGACTTTTTTCGTATTCAATCAGAATGGAGAACTGGTTTTTCCGAATCTTCCCGATCACATTGAAACAAGAGTAATTCCTGAGGAGGAAGAACGTCTCAGAGATGGAGAAAGAGTATCACTGACGACACAGCAAGCTGATCTGTACGGAAATCCTAGAGAAACCGCCTATGTGTATTTGCCCTATTTCAGCAATAGTGCTGGTGATTATGCCGGTTTTGTAGCAGTCAGTGCTCCGGTCAGTCAAATCGACCGCCAAATGAGCGCACTAAAAAGAAACTTGTTTAATGCGTTCCTGATTTCAACTGTTGTTGCGATCCTTGTCAGTTTCATTTTTGCCCGCTATCAGGTTAAACGTGTCAATGAATTGAGACAAGCTGCCCATCTGGTTGCGGAGGGAGACTACGATGTCAGGTTGGAGCATAGAGATCGGGATGAGATTGATATCTTATCTCAAGACTTCAATAAAATGATTCACGCACTAGATTTATCCAGGCAAGAAGTCAATCGTCAAGAAGAGCGCCGCAAAACCTTTATGCAGGATGCAGCGCATGAGATGCGAACTCCTTTGACCACAATCAATGGATTGCTGGAAGGATTGGAATATGATGTAATTCCTGAATCGCAGCGGCTAAGAAGTATTCAGTTAATGCGAAAAGAAACAAAACGACTGATCAGACTGGTCAATGAGAATCTTGACTATGAAAATATTCGATCAAATCGAATCATGTTAAACAAACATACCTTGCCAGTATCTGAAATTCTAGATGAAATCAAAGAGCAGATGACGACGATCGCAGAAAGCTCCAATAATACGCTGCAGATCGATTCTTTAGAAGGTCTGACCGTTTATGCAGACTATGATCGCTTCAAGCAGATACTTGTCAACTTAATCAAGAATGCTATTCAGTTTACTGAAAATGGAACAATTAAAGTCAGCGGACAAAAAACAGACAAAGGAACCAGAATCAGTATACAAGATACTGGAATCGGTATGACAGAAGAACAAATGAAGAACATTTGGGATCGATATTATAAAGCAGATGTTTCGCGGACAAATACTAGATATGGAGAATCTGGGTTAGGATTATCGATTGTCCAGCAGCTGGCAGAACTCCATCAGGCCCATTTAACAGTGGAAAGCCAATTAAATAAAGGGACAACCTTTGCAATTGAATTTCCAGATTCAAAAGTTTAAATCAATCTTAAATATTTATTAACTCTCCTTTTGCTTGCAGAAAAATTGTAAAGCTCAAGGGGAGTTTTCGCTTCAATATCAGCCTTTCTTAGAGGTTACCATAACTGGTTTTACATAGGCTCAACATTTGCCTTCTATGTAAATTTAATGTAAAATGTCCTAGTGAATCATTTTGTATTAAAAAAACAAAAAAACACTAAAATTGTTATGTTCAGAAATAATAGGAGGCATTTGCATGTCTAAAGTAAAAACATTAATGAATTCAAGAATCGGATTTTTCGGAATGGCCAGCTTGCTGTTCTGGATTAAAACCTATGCTGCTTATTTACTTGAATTCAGCCTGGGTGTATCTGGCCCGATTCAACAATTTATCTTATTGATCAATCCAGTAGCCATTACAGTAATCCTGTTCTCCATCGCACTGTACTTTAAGAAATCCAGTCGTGCTTATATAGCTTTGTTCGTAATCATGGCGATCACTTCAATGATTCTCTACTTTAATATTATGTTCTACCGAGAATTTAGTGACTTTTTAACCATGAATATCTTACTGGGATCAAATAATGTTTCCGGCGCTGTTGTCTCTTCAACAGTGGCAATGATGAGACCTTGGGACTTTATTTACTGGGTCGACTTTATTTTCTTATTAACAGCTTTACTTTATAAGAGAAAACCTTTTGTCAAAATAGACCAGAGACCATTCAAAAAACGCTATGCAGTTGCAACAACCATCTTAGGTTGTGCTTTATTTGCTGGCAACCTGGCATTAGCCGAAAGCAATAGACCGCAATTGCTGGTCAGAACCTTTGACCGCAACTATATTGTGAAATATCTAGGGTTGAATTTCTTTACCGGTTATGATGCATTTCAAACTGCTCAGAACAATCAGGTTCGCGCCAGTGCGGATGAATCAAACTTGGCTGATATTGTTGAATTTACTGAAGAAAACCATGCCGAACCGAATCCAGAGTATTTTGGTGAAGCAGAAGGCCGCAATGTAATTGTCATTGCAATGGAAAGTATCCAGCAATTCCTAGTTGACTATGAATTAGAAGATGAAAATGGCGAGAAGCATGAAGTTATGCCGTTTTTGAATAGCCTGTTCCATGATGAATCTTCTTATAGTTTTGAGAACTTTTATCATCAAGTAGGACAAGGCAAATCTTCAGATGCCGAAATTCTTGCAGAAAACTCTCTTTACGGATTGCCGCAAGGTAGTGCATTCCAGACGTTAGGATCTACAAATACGTTCCATGCAACACCGAATCTACTTCATCAAGAAGCAGGCTATACTTCAGCTGCTTTTCATGGAAACGTCGGTTCATTCTGGAATCGTATTGATACGTATCAACAATTCGGATATGATTATTTCTTTGATTCCGAATTTTATGATATGGCTGAAGGAAATACATTAGAATATGGATTGAAAGATAAATTGTTCTTCAAAGAATCCGCTCAATATCTAGAGCAATTACCGCAACCTTTTTATTCTAAGTTTATTACTGTATCCAACCATTTCCCTTATCCATTGGATGAGCAGAATGCCGGATTCCCGGAAGCTCAGACAGATGATGAAACAATCAATCAGTACTTTACCACTGCCAATTATGCAGATCAGGCAATGGAAGAGTTCTTTAATTACCTGAAAGAATCAGGAATCTATGAAAACTCTATTTTCGTACTATATGGCGATCATTACGGAATCTCTAATATGAGAAATCCTGAATTGGCGCCTTTATTAGGAGAAGATCCTGAACAGTGGAATGAATACAACAATTCACAGCTGCAAAAAGTACCATTGGTCATCCATGTACCGGGAGCAGAAAACGGCCAGGTATTTGAAAAATATAGTGGACAGGTCGATATGCTGCCTACTTTGATGCACTTGTTAGGTCAAGAAACAGATGATTATCTGTTTATGGGACAAGACATTTTATCAGAAGAACATGATGATACGGTTCCATTCCGTAATGGGAATGTCATTACCCCTGAATATTCATTTATCGGATCACAGATATTTGATACGGCAACAGGAGAGGAACTGCAAGATACCCTTTCTGAAGAAAAAGTTGCCGAGTTGAATGAGATTCGCGAAGAAGCACGTCAAGAATTGACGTATTCTGATGAATTAATGACAATGGATCTGCTGCGTTTCTATACACCTGAGTCATTCTCTGATGTTGAAAAAAATGATTATATTTATCAGGATCAATTAGAAGTATTGCTGAATGATCCGCTTAGAAGCACCAGTGTTATTGAACAAAATGGCGGAGAATCAACCGTTGATTTATACAAAACGGATGCTCCTGAACTTCAGGACCAAGAAACAGAAACAACTGAAACAACAACTGATCAGCCGCAGTAATCATCGCGGTAAAGTAAATAAAACAGTCAAAAGGCAAATGTCACTTAACTGCTGGCATTTGCCTTTTTTCTGTATTTACCTATCTTGTGGTATAATGACCGATGATGAGAAATGATCTGATCAGATAGTAAAGGAGTGCAAATGTGAGAACATTACAAGAAGGCATACACGAAATACTTCATCGAAATATCACGATTGGTATATCCTAATGCTTTTAAAGTCCCGATTTGATTCCGTCCTTCATCCACCATTCTGGTCATCGTTGTCAAAGAAATCAAAGCAGCCAGCAAGAAGAAAAAGACTGGGAAAATCTGTGCAATAGAACTGATTCGTTCAGCATTTTCACCATATTCTTCGTATCCTGCAAAGCTGGAACGGTCATTAACTAAATACTCCGGAGCTTCTAGGCTATCCAGATCTTCTTGAGCTTGTTCCAACTCTTCTCGCGCATCGGCTATTTCGGCTTCTGCTTCAGCCTCTTCTTGCTCAAATTCTGCTGACCCTTCTTCATATTCCTCTTCTCCATCTTCCAGTTCTGCTCGAGCAGCCGCTAATGCTTCTCGACCTTGTGCCAACTCACTTTCGAGTTCTGATTCAGCTTCAGTTAACTGCTCTGCTCCGGCTTGGATCTCTGCTTCTTGCGCTTCAAGTTCAGCCAGCCCTGCGTCAACTTCTCTCTGGGACTGTTCCAGCTCTGCTTGAGCATTTGCAAGTTCTTGCTGGCCTTGAGAAATTTGTACTTCTGCCTGATTCAGTTCTTCTGCTTGTGCTTGCAACTGTGCTCGCTGATTTGCGAGCGCTTCTTGTGCCGCAGCGAATTGTGCTTCCGGCAATGATCCAGCATTTGCTTCTAACCGCTGTGCTTCTGCTTCAAGTGCTTGTCTCGCTTGTTCCAACTGCTGTCTTCCAGATGCAATTTGTTGTTCAGCTTCAGCAAAACGCGCTTCTGCGGCTTCTCGTTCAGCCGCTAACTGTTCTCTTCCAGAATTGATCTGTGCTTGTGCTGCTTCCAACTTTTCTCTGGCTGTTTCCAGCTGTGCTCTTCCTTGCGCTAACGTTTGTCTTTGTGATTCAAGTTCAGTTCTGGCATTTGCTTCCTGCTGTTCAAGTTCAGCGACACCTTCTTCATACTCTGCCCATCCTTCATCCAGCTCCGCTCGGGCTGCTTCAAGATCTGCACGTGCTTGTTCAAGTTCTTGTTCGCCCGCTTCAATGTCGGCGTATCCCTCATCGATTTCTTGTTGACCTTCCGCTTTCAACGTTTCCAGTCTTTCCTGCGGCCGATCTTCCAGAAGGGATTCTAACTCCTGTGTTTTCCTTTCAATCAGCTGATCGTACGCACTAGTGTATGCTTCAATCGGTACTGATTCATTAAATCTCAAGAACGTTTCCGTATGGTAATCCAGATCAAAATCTTCCTCTAAAATAACTGAAAATCCATCCAGTGTCCCTGAACCGATGGGCGTATTCCCGCGGCTGTCGCTTTCGACATATAAGGGACTTCTGACAAAACCGACCACTTCGTACTCTAACGTTTTAAAGTTTTCATCGTAAGAGATCTCAGAGCCAGATTCGATCTGCACCGTATCGCCGATCTGAAAGTTGTTCTGATAAACATTTGTCGTATCTAACGCAATTTCACTTGTCTTTTCAGGGAGCCGCCCTTCCGTTACGATATACTGGTTCAATGCTTGTTCCTTTTGAGGATCTAATCCATAAACCTTGGACGTGATCCCTGACTCACGCAGTACTACATCCGTAGAATATAAAGATTCTACTGTTGCACCTTCAACAGTATTCAATACTGCCAGATCTTTATCGTTCAATCCTAATGTAGACTGAACTTGCAGATCCATCAACTGATGATTATGGTAGTAGTCGTCAGCTGTCTGCACCATAACCGGTCCGGTGGCACTGATCCCGGCAAAAAATGCTACTCCAAGCAAAATAATTGCAAATATTGAAAGGAAACGAGTTTTGGTTTGTATAATTTCTCTGACGGTATCTTTCCATAATGCCTTCTTTTTCAATAGGATTCCTCTTTTTTATGATTCTTTTATCTTTTCAGCAAGTATTGTTGATACGTTCTACCATTCAATCTCTTGAATCGGTGTGGGCTGTTCATTTATTTTTACACTTCTGACTTTAGCGTTATTGATATCGATCACCCGATCAGCCATTAAAGCAATAGATCGATTATGCGTGATCACAACAACGGTGGCCCCGTACTGCTCTTTAGACTGATTCAATATTTCCAGCACTCGTTTTCCAGTCTCGAAATCAAGCGCTCCTGTTGGTTCATCGCATAAAAGCAGCTTCGGCTGTTTTGCTAGTGCCCGGGCAATGGCCACTCGCTGCTGTTCACCCCCTGAAAGCTGAGCAGGAAAATTATCCATCCGGTGTTCCAATCCTACGCTTTTCAATACTTCAGCAGCATCCAATGCATCCGGAGAAATTTCGGCCGCCAGTTCTACATTTTCTTTAGCAGTCAAATTAGGGATCAGATTATAATTCTGAAAAACAAACCCTACATCCTCGCGACGGTACTTGGTCAGTTGTTTCCCGTTGAATCCAACGAGATTTGTACCATCAATGATGACTTCTCCTTCATCCGCGGAGTCCATACCGCCTAGGATATTCAGTACAGTCGTTTTACCTGCCCCGCTGGGACCAACAATTACAGCAAACTCCTGTTGTTCAATGTCAAAGGTTATACCATTATTGGCTACAACGATCGTTTCTCCCGAACGGTAGCGTTTATATTCGTCTTTTACGCTGATATATGCAGTCATACTCTTTATTCCTTTCTTCCTCTATCTAGTTTTATAGTAGCACAGGCCCGGACAACTATATACCCACTTAGTACTTCATCACACTTTTTTCATATTTAATCCAGATCTTAAAGCGGCAAAAGAGCCCCGGAAGACACGTTCTACCTCCAGGACTCTTCTGCTCAGTCACTTTTTAATCCTTTAACTTCTCTAGTACCATTACTTTAAGATAGTTGCTTTCAGCATAATTCTCGTTTATTTTGAAATCTTCCGGCAAGCCATACTCATCCATTAAATAAGCATCTACATTTTCTTCGTTAAACGCTTCATTCACCATTTGATAGAAATCATCTCGACTTAGTTTCCAAGTATTCGTCGATGCAATGAGTATACCGTCGTCAGCAAGGATCTCAAGCACTTCTCGCACCAACCCTACGTAATCCTTCTCAACACTGAACGTTCTCTTCTTCGTTCTTGCGAAGGTTGGTGGATCCAGAATAATCAGATCAAATTTCAAGTCATGTTTTTTTGCATAATCCAGATAATCAAAAACATCGATCACTCGAATCTCATGATCATCAGGATTTAATCCATTCATCTCGAACTGCTCGATCGTCTTGGCCTTGCTGCGGTTTGCAGCATCCACATTGACTGTCTTGACAGCTCCACCCATAGCAGCTGCAACAGAAAATGCTCCCGTATAGCTGAATGTATTCAAGATAGTTCTCCCTGCACCCCATTCTTCCATTAACTTACGGCGGATATTTCGCTGGTCTAGAAAGATCCCTGTCATCCATCCTTCATTAATATACGTCGCATATTGAATACCGTTTTCTTTGATTATCAATGGTTCTGGCGGTACTTCTCCGTCAATATGCTGAGATTCTATCGGAGCATTTTTAAATCTTACTTTCTCTACAATCCCTTTAAAGTCTGGAATAGCTACTTTGAATGCCTGGTATATCTGATCTCTGTGTGAGTAGATGCCTTTATTATACCAAGAGAAAATATAAAATCCGTCATAGTAATCAACGGTTATCCCGCCGATACCATCTCCATCTGCGTTGAAAACTCTAAAAGCAGTCGTCGATGTATCTGCATAGAAAGCAGACCGAATATCACGTGCAATTCGGAAGTGACGATCGTAAAAGACAGAATCAATTTCTTCTTCTTTATCTAATGTCAGCATCCAGCCGACAGACCGATTTTCTTTGCCTAAATAACCTTTCCCAATAAAGTTATTCTGCTGGTCTACAATTCTGACTAGTTCACCTTCAGTGGTTTGGTCAAGTGTTTTAAAATCATATTCTTCTAGCGCAGGATATCCTTTTTTCAAACGACTTGTTGCTAATTTTTTTACTTGTAATGTTCTCACATTTGCACTCCTTTACTATCTGATCAGATCATTTCTCATCATCGGTCATTATACCACAAGATAGGTAAATACA
>MDTB01079061.1_pt1 | contig 11153 bp, 10 predicted proteins | sample 811161 | NCBI WGS metagenome assembly MDTB01 (sample SAMN05326650, study PRJNA326480) | marine metagenome | isolation source: seawater | place: Mediterranean Sea | collected 2009
AAGATGTATGAGTTTTCAATTAGACAAAAAACAAAAGGTTAAAGAAATATTAAAATGCGGGAAAGACCCCGCATATTTTCTTAAAACATACGCAAGAATATCACACCCAATGCACGGGTTAATTTTATTTGACACTTACGACTTTCAAGATGTTTTATTGCAAGACTTTAATGATTATCGTTTTAACGTAATTTTAAAAGCTAGACAGCTTGGAATATCAACTATAACCGCTGGATATATTGTTTGGTTGATGTTGTTCCATCGAGATAAATCAATTCTTGTTATGGCAACTAAATTCGCAACTGCTGGTAACCTAGTTAAAAAAGTTAAGAATATTATGAGAAATGTTCCGGAATGGTTACGCATAGCGACAATTAGCGTTGACAATAGAACCTCATTTGAGTTGTCAAATGGGTCGTCCATCAAAGCTGCATCCACCTCTGGTGACGCCGGGCGATCAGAAGCGCTGTCTCTTTTAGTTCTTGATGAGGCGGCACACATTGATGGCCTTGAGGAGTTATGGACTGGTTTGTATCCCACACTTTCAACTGGTGGTCGATGTATAGCACTATCAACCCCAAACGGTGTGGGTAATTGGTTTCACAAAACTTGTGTTGATGCTGAAAGCAACGCAAATAATTTTAATTTGACAACATTATCGTGGGATGTTCATCCAGATCGAGATGAACAGTGGTACAAAAAAGAAACCAAAAACATGTCTAAGCGTCAAATAGCTCAAGAGCTTGAGTGTAATTTCAATACCTCTGGAGAAACAGTTATTGATCCGGAGTGTATGGAGTGGTTACTTTCAAATGTATGTGAACCAAAACATAGAACTGGTTTTGATAGAAACTTTTGGATATGGGACGAGTTTGATGCATCTTGTAATTACCTTTTAGTCTCTGATGTAGCCAGAGGCGATGGTGCCGATTATTCGACTTTTCATATTATTAAATTGGAAACACTAGAGGTCGTAGCTGAATATCAAGGGAAAGCGACGTTAGATATGTTTGCAAATATGCTCAATCAGGTTGGTAGAGAATATGGAGATTGCATGCTAGTTGTTGAAAACAATAATATTGGATACTCTGTTCTCGACAAATTAATTGATTATGGTTACCCAAATTTATACCACTCTGTAAAGTCAACTCACGAATACATCGAACAACATCAAGCAGAATTTACAAATTCGGCTGTTCCCGGTTTTTCTACAACCATGAAAACTAGACCACTTATCATTGCTAAATTAGAGGAGTTTATAAGAAATAAACTAATTACGGTATATTCATCTCGCACAATTAATGAGATGAAGACGTTTATTTGGAGGAACGGAAAACCACAAGCGATGAAAGGGTACCATGATGATTTGATCATGGCTCTTGCAATTGCATGCTGGGTAAGAGATACAGCACTTCAAAATAGTTCAAGAGAATTGAATTATAAAAAAGCTTTTGTTGATGCAATTTATACTTCTAAAAAAACTATGAACACTCAAATAAAAGGACAAGAAGGGTACAAAAAAAACGATTTATTTGATAAAATGAGTGAAGCACAAAAGATGTACGAACAATATAAATGGATTATTAAGTGAGAAATTAAATGGCTAACAAAAATACTAGAAATACACAATCACAATTATTCAAGGCACTCACCAGACTATTCTCGGGTCCTATAATTAATTACAGATCACAGTCTGGTAGAAAAATACGTAGACAACATTTAGACAAATTTTCCAGCCGCTTCAGAACAGCATCTGGTCAACAGTTTAAGAAGTCTCTTTATAGCCCGCTAGATTCTTTAGCTGCCAATGCAATGCAAAATCAACGTCGTGTTGAGAGATATGTTGATTTTGATCAAATGGAATACATGCCAGAGATCGCATCAGCGATGGATATATATGCAGACGAAATGACAACGTACTCTCACCTGACACCAATGTTAAATGTTGGATGTCCAAATGAAGAAATTAAAGCTGTTTTGCAGAATTTATATTCTAAGGTATTAAACGTAGATTACAATTTATTTGGCTGGGCGCGCACCATGTGTAAATATGGAGATTTTTTCTTGTACTTAGACATTGATGACAAGTATGGCGTTCAGTCAGCAATATCTTTACCACTATCAGAAATTGAAAGATTAGAGGGGCAGGACGCGACTAATCCAAATTATGTTCAGTATCAATGGAATTCAGCGGGTATGACGTTTGAAAATTGGCAAATCGCTCATTTCCGTGTTCTTGGTAATGACAAGCACGCGCCATATGGCACATCTATATTAGATCCAGCTCGTCGTATCTTTAGGCAATTAACACTCGTAGAGGATGCAATGATGGCTTATCGTGTTATTCGCTCGTCAGAAAGAAGACTCTTTAAGATTGACGTTGGTGGTATCCCGCCGAATGAAGTAGAGCAATACATGGAAAAAATTGTAACCCAACTTAAAAGACACTCTGTTGTTGATTCATCTACTGGAAGAGTTGATTTGCGATATAATCCGATGTCAATTGAGGAAGACTATTTTATTCCTGTTCGTCCCGGATCTGCAACGGAGATCACAAACCTTGCAGGAGGCCAAAACACAACAGCCATCGAAGATGTAAAATATCTCAGAGATAAACTGCTTTCTGCTTTAAAAATTCCTCAAGCCTATCTTGCTATGGGTGAAGGTGCCTCAGAGGATAAGACAACTCTCGCTCAAAAAGATATTCGTTTTGCTAGAACAATTCAGAGATTACAAAGAGTATTAACTTCAGAGTTAGAAAAAATTGGAATTGTTCATCTTTATACTTTGGGTTTCCGCGGCGATGACTTAATAGGTTTCAAGCTTTCTTTGAATAACCCATCAAAAATTTCTGAACTTCAAGAAATTGAACACTGGAAAGCTAAATTTGATATTGCTGCCTCTGCTACTGAAGGCTATTTTTCTCGTCGCTGGGTTGCTGAAAATGTTTTTGGCATGTCTCATGAGGAATTTTTGCGTAACCAAAGAGAGATGTATTATGATCGCAAGCAAGATGCTGCGCTCCAAGCCGTAGCTGAACAAGCTGCTGCTGGTGAAACCGGCGGTCTTGGCGGTGATCTTGGTGGCGACTTGGGTGGTGAACTTGGTGGTGATGAACTTGGCGGCGATGAACTTGGTGGAGAAGACTTGGGCGGTGAAGATTTAGGCGGAGAAGAGATTCCCGCTGGTGAAGCCGGCGGCGATGAGTCACCACTACTAGCAGTGCCGCCGGGCTCTAGAGATGCACCACGACTTACTCCCGGAGCTAAAGGTAAAGTTTATCACCCTGTAAAAAATGATTCTCGCAAAGATAGTGGCCCAAGAATTAGAAATTATAAATCACATTATAACTCTGAAAAGCGTGGTTCTGCTACTCGGGCAAAATTCCCCGGTTCTGAAATCTCGTCAATATCAAGCATGTCTCCACTGTCAAAAGGTATTTATGAAAGAGATGAATCTATTTATAACTTGAAAGAGTCAAAAGAAGAGCAAAAACTTTTTGAAGTTAATGATTCTTTACACAATCTGTTAAAAGATTTAGAAAATAGTAAAAAAATGATTACGGAGCAAAATGATGAAAATTAGACACAACAAAAAAAGGAACACAGCCTTTGTTTATGAAGCCCTCATAAGAGAGGGAACTTCAGCTATTTTACAAAAAGACGAAAAGCGCTGTAATAAAGTTGTTGCTATTATTAAAAAGCATTTCCAAGACAGCTCGGTTCTCAAAAAAGATTTAGAATGTTATAGATCTTTATATGAAAACAATAATTTAAATCAACTGGATAGCGCTAGAATTATAAAAGAAGCGAAAAGTCAGAAGAAATCTATCAATGTTGAAAAATTATTTGAAGCACAAACTGATCTAATCCATGACATTAATAAACAATTAAAATCATCAGTGTTTAACAATTTTGTACCAAACTATAAGTCTTTAGCAAACATTTACCACATGTTTTCTAACTCTACAAACCCAAAACAAGCTATAATCTTAGAGAATATTATCATTTCAGATATGTCTGCCAGACCAGATGAAGAAGCTACAATACAAGTTGATGGACTTGTTGTTAACACTTTTGTAAGCAAATTTAATCAAAAATATGACAATGAATTATATGAGGAGCAAAAAACTTTATTAAATTTATATATTCAATCTTTTGTGGATAATTCCGTAGAGTTTAAATCTTTTTTAAATGAGGAAATTTTTAGATTGAAATCTGAGTTAACAAAAGCATCCTCAGAGGAATATATATCCAATGACGACGAGATGGTTCAAAAATCAAACCAAATTTTACAGAAGTTAGATTCATTTAAAAGAACAGAAATAAATGAAAGTTTATTGTTAACTGTTTTAAGAGTCCAGTCACTTATTAGGGAAACGAGCATCGATGGCGATAGTAATTAAAATTGGCGAAAAAGCCAATGAAAAAAAAGTTAGATTAGAACTTAATGCGCGCCAATCCTTAAACGGTGACGTTATGATATTTGATCATGGAGATATAGATATTGTATTATCACCAAAAAACAAAAAAGTGGTGGCTTTTCCAAAAGAAACCATGACCAATTTAGTTTACGGAGCCCAAAATAGATTAATGACTCACCTGATTAAGAGGGGTATATTGACACCGGAGTCAGTTCAAGCTGGTTCATTTTATGGAGCACTTGAGGGAACAATACAAGAATCGGTAAAGCCAGAAATTTCCGGTCCAAAACTTGCTTTAATTAATATTTCAAAATTTATTGAGGAAGAGCGCCCATACTTTGAAAATCTTGAAGCAGTCATCTCAATGCAAGATGACGAGATTGTTCATCCTGACAAAGAGGACTCAACTGAATTAGGCGAAGTTCCACACGCTGTAGAAAAGGGTTCGATAAGTCACAAATATATTAGAGACCCCTACTCATTAAATTACTTATATACGTTTGAATAGAGAAGAAATGGAATTATTTACATTTATACTTTGTGCATATGGTTTAACACAAATATTAGTTTACAGCGATATGCCACTAATAAAAAAATTAAGACCATCTAAAGAATTTGCAGGTGGATATGGCAAGGTGTTTCATTGCCCTATGTGTATGGGATTTCATGTAGGGTGGTTTTTAATGCTACTTTCTCCATTCACAGGACTATTTAATTTTGACGTTTCTGTTTCCAATTTTCTTTTATTGGGTTGTTTGTCATCAGGGACATCTTACATATTAAATATGGTATTCGGAGACGAGGGAATAAAATATGAACTTAAACACTTGGACAATTAAATGGATGCTGCAGCCAGTTAGACGCTGCTGTAAAGGATCTTAGCTATGAAAATAACAGAATCAGAATTAAAAAACATTATTGATGAAGAGATACAAGCCATGATTGATAATGGCGAAATAGATGAAAATATCTTAACGCGCTTGAAGGCTAGAGCTAAAGGCGGTTTACAGGGCCTTGCAGGAAAAGCAATATCTAAATTGGGCGGAACTCAAGCTGGTGCTGAGATCCAGTCAGCAGCAAGCAGAAAAAAAGGCGCCGTCGTAATGGCTGACTATAGCAAGAAGATTGATGCCATGATTGCTGGCATGGTTAAGGATATTGAAAAGCTTGGATTGGATATTCAGTCTGACGAACTTAAACCGCTAAAGCAGGCGCTAGGTTCCGTGAGATCATCGAACACTAGACTTAGAAATTTGCTCCCACAGCTTGCTGGTAGCGGTCAACAAGCTAGCGGTACATCGGAGTAATACTATGTCAAAAAAACTATTAAGAGAGTTTTATGCACTTTGTGAAGGCGGTGTTTGTCAAGATCTATTAACTGAAGAAGAAAAACGATTTGTTGCAAATGGTGGTATGATCTTGTCTGGCATTATGCAAAAGTCTGATACACAAAATGGAAATGGTAGAGTTTATCCTCACCGAGTGTTAGAGAGAGAGGTTAAAAACTATGCCAAGCTTGTCAAAGAAAACCGAGCACTTGGCGAACTTGATCACCCTGATGACTCAGTAATTAACCTCAGAAACGCCTCACATATGGTTACAGAAATTTGGATGGAAGGAAAAGATGTTAAAGGTAAGATTAAAGTCTTGGACACTCCATCTGGAAAGGTTTTACAAGAACTAGTAAAAGCCAACGTTAATGTAGGTATATCATCTCGCGGAATGGGATCGGTGAGTGAAAGCGCAGGAAGAACTATTGTTGAAGATGATTTTCAACTAATTTGTTTTGATATGGTTTCAGAGCCGTCGACACCGGGCGCTTTTATGATGAAAGAAGCTAAGGATTTGCAAAACAAAGTTTTTACAAAGTCAGATAAAATTAACCGTTTGATGAATGAGGTATTAAATGAAGAAGGGTGATTTAAAAAATCTAATTAAGCCAATTGTTAAAGAATGTATACACGAAGTCCTTCTTGAAGAAGGTCTTTTGTCTAATGTGGTTTCAGAAGTTGCTAAAGGCTTACAGCCACAAAATAATTTGGTTGAAACAAAACAGCAACCTCGACAGCCGATCGAACCAAAGCAAAATTATAATAATAGCAAACAGAGAAAAAAACTTTTAGACGCCATAGGTGCTGATGCTTACAACGGCGTAGATTTGTTTGAAGGAACAACTCCTGCTCCAACGCATCGCGAGCCGCAATCCGGCGCCGTTGATCTTGGAGATCCAAATGACTCAGGTGTAGATATTAGTTCAGTGATTGGTGGAGCAACAAAAATGTGGGATTTGATGAAGTAAAATGAAAAAAAAGAAATCAAACGTTTCAGTCACATCTAAAGAGTGCCGCGGCAATCATGAAAGAATGATCAGAAGGTTTTTAAAGAAAACCAAAAAAGAAAAGATAATAGAGCAAATCAGAGATAAAAGGTATTATAAAAAACCATCTGTTAAGAAAAGAGAAGAGAGAGCAAAAGCGGAAAGAAGACGCGCCCGAGAAGAGCTTAAAAAAATAAGAGCACTAGAAAGACGTAATAGAAAAAATAGGTGACTATTTATTTTGAGTATTTCGGAGGTTACATAGATGTCGAGATTTGGATGGGCATACGTAGATTGTGAGCCAATGGGCTCCGCGACCGGTCCAACTGGATCGGTTCAATTTTTAACAGGTGCCGGCTTTACTTCTGGGACTGCTGATTTTATGTGGTACACATCGTCTGGCGATGACGCCAACGGTAACACCATCAAAGGTAATACTTTATATGTTAATGGTATTATAAGCGCAAGCCAATATCATATTGAAAATATTGCCAATATTGATTCAACTGGATCAACGAAGTTTGGAAATACCAATGACGACACACACGCAAGAACAGGTAGTCTTGAGGTTGTCAATCAAGCTGGCACGATGTTGTTTGATGTTGATAACTCTACGGAAACAACACAAGTCAGAGGTTTAAAAGTACTTTACACCGAGGTCACTAATACTAAAATCACCGCCAGTGTGCCAAGTTACATACTTGGTGTATCAAGAACAGGTAGTGTTGAAATTAATATCCCGGCAGCGTCAACATACGGCGCTGGTGCTCTGTTAGTAATCAAAGATGAAGTTACAGATCGCGGCGGAAATCATATTCTCTTATCTGCTTCGTCCGGATACACCATCGACGGTTCAGATAGATTTATATTGACTGGCTCAATGCCATCCATTAGTTTGTACTCAAACGGTTCAAATTGGTTTATATTCTAGAAATTAATATTTTGGATTTTAAATGCGCGCTACACTATTTAATAATGAAATTTTAGGAGATTTATAATGGCGAATATTCGATGGGGGCCTCCGGGTCTACACCACGTTGGGGCATATCAAGTTTCAGGAACCCCATATATCACTGGTTCTGATGACATGCCTCCGGACGGCGAGACCGGAAGCGAAGTCAGAATTCAGTTTCCCTATGTCACCCAAAACATAATGGTCATCAATCACAGCACTGGTTCGAATCGCACCCTTCGGGTTCACTTTGCCAGTAAAGACACCGATCGAACAATTCACGGTCTTCACTTTGTTGAGCTTGACAGTGACGAAGACACTATCTCTATGAATGTAAAGTGCACTGAGTTATATGTTTCTGCGGGCTCTGGCACTGGAGTAAGAGGATTTCGTGTTATTGCCTCCTTAACTAACATACCATCCGGTACTTTAGGCGAGTACAGCGGTGTTGGTATAACGGAATAATTTGAGATGGTTGCAGTAATTAATAGTATACTAACTCAGCTAATTTTTAAGGAGATATAAAAAATGGGTTTTGGTTCAGGTGGTGGCAGCAATTTTGGTTCTGGTGGTGGCGATGTTGATAGTGATTTAGTCATTAGAGGATCATCCCCCAAATTAACTATCGGAGATGGCGGCGAAGAGGATACCATGCTCGTCTTCGACGGCGCTGCTCAAGATTATCGCATTGGTATTGATGACGGCACCGACACACTTGAAATTGGGCACGGCGATGCGCATGGCACCCGCGCTGCGATTATAATTGACAGTAGTGGCGATGTAACCAAGATTGGTACAGATACCCACACCTCTGGTCAGTTCCTTAAGTATGACGGATCAAAATTTGTCCTGTCCTCAGTTTCGGATGCCGGATCGGTTGCTGCAAACGGCATTACCACTGGTGACGGCGCTGTAACAATCGCAACAACGTCAGGCGCCATTACGCTAGATGCTCAAGGCAATAACACAAACATTGTATTCAAAGGCACCGATGGTGGTTCTGATACCATTTTCTTAACTTTGGATGGTGGTGCTGCAGGCGCTGCCACCTTTAACGATAAGGTTATCGCGACTGAGTTGGATATCAGCGGCGATTGTGACATCGACGGGACCACCAATCTTGACAACACTGACATTGATGGCACTTTAGTTGTTGATGGCAGTAACATCTCGCTGGATTCTACCAGTACGCTAAACATTGACAACTCGAATACTTCAAACGGAATTACAATCGGTACCGCTACAAGCGCCGTACCAATTTCAATCGGTCACACAACATCTGAGACAACCATAAACGATAATTTAACTGTTACTGGTGATTTGGCTGTTAACGGAGACACAACAACATTTACTTCTGCAAATTCAACAGATCCTCTTCTTATAATTAAGAATACCACCAATGATGCAAACGGAGCAAGATTCCACTTTGTAAAAGATAAAGGCGCCGCCGGCGCAGATGGCGATGATATTGGTGTAATTGATTTCATAGCTGATGATGCAGCCCAAGCCCAAACTACTTTCGCTAGAATAGTTGCCGAAGTATCCGAAGCGGATGACGGCGACGAGGCAGGTAAGCTTTCATTCTTTGTAGCTGAGAGTGATAGCACAACCACTGCATTAGCCGCAGGATTAGTACTTGAAGGTGAGCATGCTACTGATGGCGAAGTAGATGTCACGATCGGCGCCGGCGCAGCTTCGACCACCACAATCGCTGGCACTCTCACCATGGGCTCCACTGCTGCAATGACCAACGCAGGTTTACTTTCGGTCGGAAACCAGTCAAATGTTACAGGAACCGGTGCTCTTGACTCTGGTTCGATCACATCTGGTTTTGGAAACATTGATATTGGATCTAGCTCGTTAGCCGCTGGATCTTTAGACGTGTCCGATGGAAATATTACTAACGTAGGCGATATCGCACTTGACAGCATTTCGGCAGATGGTAACGATATTAACGTTGCAGTAAGTGATAACCGCGCCACAGCTTTCACAATTAAACAAGGTTCTGATGCCTACCTAGTTGTTGATACAGGAGACAGCAGCGAATCAGTCTCAATCGGTACAGGTATTTCCGGAACGGCGATTACGATCGGTCACACAACATCTGAGACAACCGTAAGCGATAACTTAACCGTAACGGGTGATGTGACTGTTAATGGAGATACAACCGCATTTTCCTCTGCAAACGCAAATGATCCTTTAATTCAAATTCAAAACACCAAGTCAGACGATGATGCGGGTCCTCGAATTCGACTCATCAAGAACAGAGGCGCAGCAGGTCAAGCTGCCGATGAAGCCGGAGAGATACAATTTCATTCTTACAATGATGCCGGCACGCCCGAATTGATCGGATATGCACGTATTAAAAGTAAGATAGCTGATGCAACTGATGGCGCTGAAGGTGGGCAACTCAGCCTTCAAGTCGCATCACATAACGGCACAATGACCACTGGTTTTAAAATAGTTGATGGCAACGCTTCAGGTGAGGTCGATGTCGAAATCGGCGCCGGCGCTCTCTCTGTTACAGAAATTAAAGGCACCTTAAAACTTGGAGATGATAAGAAGCTTATATTCGGTGATGCTACGAATGGTGATGCAACCATCGAATACGACGAAGATGGAAATGATGTATTATCAATTAACGGTGCAGCTACCAAATTTACTGTCGCTGGTGTTGAAATTGAAAATGCTAGCGATTCAGGCGCCGCAGCACTTCTTGTTGACAATGATGATGTAGATCAAATCGCACTTGATATTGATGCTGCAAACACAACAGGTAACGTTGTTGACATTGATGCTGGCGCGCTCACAACCGGAAAGGTTATCAACATCGGTGGTACAGTTCTGGGTAAAAACCCAATAGTAATGGATCACAATTATAGTGATACATCAGCTGCCACTATTACATGCTTAGATATTGATTTTGACAAAACCGGAGCGAGTAGCTCAAACAATACAATTACCGGTATTAAGCTTGATATGGACAATACTACCATGACCGGTGGAACCAATACAATGAAAGGCTTAGTTGTCACACCAACATTGATTAATGATAGTGGTAGTGGTGCAGCGACGGTTATGGGTTTGGATGTTACAGCAACTGGCGGCACCCAAGGAAACGCCACCGTTGCCCGCGGTCTCAATATTGTCGCGACAGGCGCAGATTACAATCAAGGTATTCACATTACGTCAGATGCAGGCGGCACAGATTTCAACCACTTAAAACTTTTTAGTAGCGCCAACAGCGCTGATTTTTCTGTAGTTAAAGTCGCCGCTAACGGTGAGACATCACTCACAACAACTGACGGTGATGCTGCACTTGCACACTTGAACCTTGTAGCTGACGGAAACATCACTCTTGACGCTGAAGCGGACATTGTTCTTGATGCTAAGGGTAATGACTTCCAGTTTAAAGCGAACGGCACAGAAGTTCTTAGAATTACAAACAGCTCCAGTGATGT
>MDTB01105700.1_pt1 | contig 11153 bp, 8 predicted proteins | sample 811161 | NCBI WGS metagenome assembly MDTB01 (sample SAMN05326650, study PRJNA326480) | marine metagenome | isolation source: seawater | place: Mediterranean Sea | collected 2009
CTAATAATCAAAAAAGCTAAAGGTGAATTTGTGACTTTTTTTGATGGAGATGATGAAAGTCGGACAGATAGAACTACAAAACAATATAAAAGATTTTTAGAATATAAGACGAAACACACAGATAGTAAAATTATCCTATATTCAAATCGTGATGTTGTGACAATAAATAATAATGAAAAAAATTTTACCAAGCTTGCAATTGGAAGAAAATCACCAGAACCATATGGGAAAATAGTTGCTAATTATATTCTTAATGTTAAAAAAAAATCAGATATATTTTGTTGGGGGATGTTTGGCTCTTGCACATTATTTACTAAGACTTCATATATAAGAAATCTAAATGGATTTGATGTAGACTTTAAAAGGTGTGCTGAACTTGACCTTGCAATACGTGGCGCTATCAAGGGTTACCATTTTGTTAGCGTAAATGAAGCACTTATCACACAATACCTTACACTTGGTGAGCATAAAACTATGAAAAAGGATCTGCTATTTAGAAAAAAATTGGTAAGAAAACATAAGGAGTACTTGAAACAAAATTTCCTACATATGAGCTCACTTATTAATACATATGCTTGGTACTGGTATACAAAAGAATTTAATTTGATAGGGCATTTTTTTAGATTTTTTGCATTATGCTTTTCGTTAAAGAATAAGCTTAAAAAATTATAAGGCTTAAGATTTATTAATTCTAGTTAAGTTATATAAAAATTTCAGTAGAAATTAGAATTGAATATTTAAAAAGTCCATAAAATATAGCTATTTTTACTTTTTAATTTATTTTATGATATTAAACTGAGCTTTAATTAAATATTTTAGATGCAAAATACAAAGATAATTCATTTAATTCACTGTGATGGACCTGGTGGAATTGAAACTGGTGCTAAGTTAGGTCAAAAGGAGCTTAAAAAATATATTGATTATGAAATTAAATATATTTTTGATTCAAATGATAAAATCTTCACAAGACTTATAAAATTTATAAAAGTTACTAGATTATTATTTAAAGAAACAAGTAAAGAAAAAAAATGTATAATTTTATCTTCTTTATGGATGTCACATATTATTGCTTTTATTTTAAAACTTTTATTTAGAAATATTAAATGGATTTCTTTTTTACACACCTCAAATTATCACAATATAATAAACTATTTAGTTTGTACAAAATTAACACGTTTAGCTGAAAAACAAGTATTTGATAGTTATAGTACAGCTAAAGCTTATAATAATAAGAAAATTAATCGCCAAGAAATAATTAATTTTTTTTTTCCAACCTATGAATTAAAAAAATTTAATATTAGCAACTGGTTAAACCGAAAGTATGATTTTGTAATAGTAGCAAGGAATGAAAAAAGAAAAGGTGCTTTAGAAATAGAGAATTTTTTTTTAAACGCTTGTCATTCATATAAGTCAAAACCTAAAATTATTATTATCACTGATAACTTTAAAAAAGCTGTAGATTTTATGGAATTAAAAAAAAAACTTAGTTCAATATGTGATATTGAACTTAAAACTAATATCACAAACCCTGAAGTACTTAAATACTTAGCTGAGTCTAAAGTTTATGTTTGTTTAAGTCATTATGAAGGTTTTGCAATGAGTGTTGTTGAGTCATTACTTTCAGGATGTTTTATAGTAACAACAAATGTTGGTGAACAACAATATTATTTATACCCAAACAGAAGATTAGTTTTAAATAATAACAGTAATTATAATTTAGATTTTGATTATATTAATCAAAATGGTTCATCAGAAGAAAATTTTGTTAATGCAAAAAAATTTTTATATAGAAATGTCAAATCGTATTCTGATTCTTTAAAACTTATAGTTATGGAGAGCAAATAATAATTATTAAATTATGTTATGAAAAAAAAAAATATAATCCATATAATTACCAGATTACTAAATGGTGGTGCCGATGAAAATACAGTTTTTACTTGTAATCACTCTGTAACTATTGGTGATGAAGTAACACTTATAATAGGCAAAGAACAAAATGAAGAAATAATTTCTAAAATTGATAGTAGAGTACGATTAGTTGTTGTAGATGATTTAATAATTGAAATAAGCCCAATAAAAGATTTAGTTGCTCTATTTAAAATAAAAAAAATTATAAAACAAATATCGCCTGATATTGTTCATACCCATACTAGCAAAGCAGGTGTGGTAGGAAGACTTGCTGCGTGGCTTTCTGGTACCAATTTAATAATTCATACAATTCATAGCTTACCGTTTGTAAGTGCAAATTTTTTTACAAAAATATTTTATTTGGTTTTGGAAAAAATTACTTCTTTTATTACAGATGAATTTATTAATGTTAGCTACGGTACAATGGAAATCTATCTCAAGTATAAAATTGGCCATTTATCTAATCATCATGTTATTTATTCAGCGTTTGATACAGATAAATTTAAGAATGCCAATAAACAACAGGCATTTAATGAATTAAATACAAATATAAATTTAAATTCTTCAAAGATAATTGTAAGAATGGGAAGATTTGAAAAATTAAAAAAATATAAAGAACTTATAGAAACATTTAGTAAAATTTTAATTAAATTTAACAACTCAGTATTAATACTTGTTGGTGATGGAGAGTTATTAAAAGAAAGTAAACAGCTTTCTAAAGAACTTAATTTAGAAAAAAATATAATATTTACAGGCTTTACTGATTTTCCTGAAAGAATTATTGCTTTGGCAGACATATGTATAATGAACTCTGAAAGAGAGGGATTATCTCGAGCAATGTTGCAGTATTTAGCTGGAGGCAAACCAGTAATATGTTCAAATATATATGGTGTAAAAGAGGTTATGAAAGATGAAATTAATAGCTGCCTATATGATCCAAAAGATCCAAATGGTCTATATAATAAACTTTCACTTTTGTTGTCTGACGAAAAGCTTCTTAATAAATTAACAATTGGTGCTAAAAAAACAGATATATCAAAATGGTCACTTGAATTTATGGGAAAAAAAATTGATGAACTATATAATTCAAAGCTTACAATAAAATGACAAAAGCTCTAATAGATATAAAGGAATATAATAAAACATTTGTAGTACTTATTTTAAGTTTATGTATTACTTATAGATATATATCACCACTACTGATAATTAGACCGTTTGATTTATTTACTACAATAATTTTTTTAACAATATTTTTTACAAATAAAGGAAGTAAAGAAAAACTCCCCCCTGGATTTTATTATCTGCTGCCATTTTTAATTTTTCATGTTTTTTCTGCCTTTCTTGTCAGTTTTAATGATTTTTTAAGGGAAACAATCCAAGTTACATTAATAATTATGTTTGCTTTTGTTGTATCAAACTTGAAATCAAAAATTGATTATAAAAAAGTTATTTACTATTTATTAATAGGTTCAGCTTTTTTAATGTTTTTTGTTATTTATTGGCATATTTCAAAAGGCGTTTTGGTGGGTTGGAAAGGATTACCTGATTCTAGAATATTATTTACAGTTGTTTCTATATTTTTATTTTCATATTTAAATACTATTAAAATAGATCCAAAAGAAACATTTAAAATTTTTATAATTTGTATTGGATTTTTTATTATTCTTGTATTGTCAGGAGAGAGAAAAGCATTATTGGTTTTTTTGTTTTTATTATTAATCCATTATACTTACGGCTTTGCATTGAAAGCTATTATAGTTTCAGTCATTGGATATTTTTTTCTATTATATCTTGCAAATACCATTGATAATATTTACGTGTCAAGAATACTTAATAGTTTAGTAAATATTAATGAAATATTTAATATTGATACTACTTTTCCAACTGGAGCGTATCAAAACACAGACTCTATTAGTAATTTACAGAGAATTTTTGTATTTAATTTCTCAAAAGAGTTGTTTTTTGAGAATCCTATTATAGGACTAGGAACTAATAATTTTATAGTAACTTTAGATTATAGATATCCTCAACTACCTTATTTTTTAAGTGGAGGTATTCATAGTGAATTTTTAAGAATTCTAATCGAAAATGGATTGGTCGGTTTATTTTTCTATTTGATGATTTGGTATAAAAGCTGGATTAGAACTAAAGAAACATTAATAAAAGCGCATGAATATGGATTAATAGATAAAAGACGAATTTTTTTTATATTGTATGCGGTGTATTTATGTTTAGCAATTTATGTAGGGACAGAAGCTTCTTCAAACCGTTCATTTATAATTTTAGTTTTGATATCGATTTTACCAGACTATCTTATTTATTATTTTAAAAAGGATGTTTCTAAATGAGTGTTTCAGTTGTAGTACCATGCCACAATGAAGCTAAATATATAGAGCAATGTATAAAAAGTATCATTGAACAATCTGATTATAATAATATTTATGAAATATTTATTGTTGACGATGGATCTACAGATGAAACTCCACAAATTTTAAAAAATTTAAAAAAAAAATTTAATAAGTTACAAATAATTACCACTGATGGTATCGGACCATCTGCTGCAAGAAATATTGCTATGAAATTATCTAAAAGTGAATTTATTGCATTTTTAGATGCTGACGATTATTGGGATAAAGATAAATTAAAAAAACAGCTTAAAGTTTTTAATTACGATCCTACAATTGGTTTAGTTTATGGAAATTATTGGGATTTTTCAAAACCAGATGCATCAGATTCAACTTTGGTTTCTGTAGGATCTTTTAATTTAAACGATCAAGATCAGTTGACTAAATATTTTCTTAATGATGGGCCAATTCTTCCTTCAACCGCAATTTATCGAAGAAAGGTTTTTTCAACTGTTGGGTTTTTTAATGAAAAACTAAAATTTGGTGAAGAAACAGAGTTAAATCTTCGTGTCGCTGAAAAATGGAAATTTTTTTATTTAGAAGATAGCCTTTTATATAAAAGACAAAGGGAAGGCCAAACCACAACAAGATTGGATAAATTAATTGACGACGTATATATAGTTAGTGAAATTGCCTCTACACGCAACCCTCACTTAAAAAAATTTGTAAATCAACGCAATGCTCGTTTCTTATATAAATCTGCTGTTGATTGTTACACGAGACATAAAGAAAAAAAAAATGCTTTAAAATATTCAATTAAATCATTAAAATTATATCCTTTTGCTTTGAGACCATGGATACTTATTTTTATGTTATTCATGCCTTATGAAACAACTTTACAAATTTATAATTCGATAAAAAACATATATTATAAATTTAGAAATTAATGATTGTAGAAAAATCTAAAGAAAAAAAAAGAGCTATAGCTTTTATTGTAAACACATTTATTCCTGAAACCTACGGAGGAGCTGAACAACAGACATTAAGACTAGCTGTTAGTTTAAAAGATCATAATATTGATTCTTTCATATTGGCTCCAAAGATAAAAAAAAATACCTCCCTAGAAAGTTTTGAGAAAAATATTTTGGTTAAAAGATTTAAATTAAATAACTTACCAAATTTAGGAGGAAAAAATATTTTTTCTTTTGTTGCCTGGTCTTTAAAATTGATTTATTGGTTAATAAAAAATTCAAATAAATTTGATATAGTTCACATAATTCATGGAAGATTACATTCTGTCCCAGCAATATTTGCTGCGAAAATTTTAAAAAAACCAGTATTGGTAAAATTAGGAAGAGGAGGAAAAGAATATTTTGATATAAATTCAGTAAGAAAAAAAAAATTAATAGGTAAATTTTTTTCTAAATATATTTTAAAAAATACCATAGGTTGGATTGCAAACAGCAAAATGATCGAAGCTGATCTCAAAGATTACAATATTAAAGATGAATTGATTCATAAAATTTATAATGGAATTGATATTGATAAAATTAGAATTAATAAATTTAATATAAACAAAAATTTTTTAGTAATTGGTCGCTTAGATGAGGAAAAAAACTGTGACCAAATTATAAGAGTATTTTCTAAATTACCTAAAAAACTAAATGTAAAGCTAATTTTTATAGGAGACGGACCATTAGAAAGGAGTCTTTTAAAGATAGTAAAACAATTAAATCAATCACACAGAATTTTTTTTAAGGGAGCTGTAAATAATGTAAGGGAGCATCTTATTGCTTCTGACTTTTATATATCCGCATCACAATCAGAAGGCATGTCAAACTCTCTCCTAGAAGCAATGTCTCTTGGTATCCCCGCAATTACTTCAAATGTTAGTGGTGTGAATGAAATAGTTTTTGATAGTCAGAATGGATTTATATTTGAGCCTAATGATGAAAAAATTTTCTATGAAAAAATTATTAAAGCAATTAATTGTAACGAAGAAAAATATATTAAAATTTCTCGATTAGCTTCAGAGCATATATTAAAAAATTTTTCGATTAACTTAATCGCAAAAAAACATATTAAACTTTATAATAGTCTTATTAAAAGCAATTAAGTTTTAATTCACACTTTAATATTAATAGTTTATAGATTATTCTATTTTTGTACCATCCATTATAAGAGATGTTTTAGAATCTTTAAATCCCCACATTTCTTCTAAATGCTGATATTTAGGATCATTATTTTGACGGCTTCTTTTTACAAAACCATCTTCAATTGAATATTTTTCTAAATACAATTTTTTATTTAGATCATAGCCTTCAATTAATTGAGGCTTAAAGTTTGATTTAGATAAAATTTCAAAAAGAATATCTTTATTTAAAAGCTGTTCATGATCGTCTGCACCATCACCTGTTCCATTAATATCAACATTTTTTATATATATTGGATCTGGATTATAGCCATCAGGAACCGCAATTCTAATTTTAGAATTTTTGGCCATATACTTATGGATATTTTTAAGCGCCTTAATACACTCATCGTAAGTGAGATGCTCAAAAACATGTTCAGCTAAAATATTAGATATTATAACTTTTTTTTTAAAAATTTTTTCCCAATCCAGTTCTTTTGTGATATCTAACCAATTTTCATTAGTCGAATACCAATCTTTTTGATAAGTATGATTTGCACCTATAATTATTTTAATTTCTTTTTTGTAAAGAAGTACAAACTTGAGTTTCCAATATCTATAATTATATTTTATAAATTCTAATAATCTTAAAATTATCAATCGAACACTATTCGGCAAAATTGCCTTTATTAATTTTTTCATTAATCTATTAATTTTTTTTAAATTGATATATTTTTATTATAATAAAAATTTTTATTAAAAAAAGCTTTTCCTGATTGTTATACTGCTAGCTCATTATTTATTTTGAGTTGTCTTTAACCTAAGAAGAGTATCGTTAATCCTTTTTGCACCTTCTATGGCCCCCTCTTTGGTTAAATGCCAACCATCATGAGACATCAAAAGCCCATTTGGTGTAAAGATTTGACATCGTTCTTTTTCACCACCACAAAGCTTATCCATTATTGGATAATAAAAATGATAAAAATAAAGTAGATCATCCATACGTCTTGAGATAGTAAGTGCTGATTCTCTTATAGATTGAGTATAGGTTGGTCGATTAGAATATGGAATATTTATACTCTTTTGAGTGTCAATCAGGCCAAAATTCTTAACTCCAAAAACTCTAATCGGTTTGTTATATAATTCATTTAAATTTTTGATTGATTCAGGGATCAGTTCAACTGTCCAGTCTCTCCATGCTGCAACAATCCAAATTTCATCAGCATCATTTAAGATTTGATGGTGTTTTTCACCCTCATACCGGCCAAGCAAATAACATCTCTCTTTACGATTTTTTGGAATAAATTTCTGAATAGCTTCATAACTTTTAAGTAGCAGATTTCCACACTCACTGTTTACTTGTCGAGTAGAAAATTCATAGTCAGAAAATTTACCACTTTCAGCAATAATATTAAGGAAGTCTTTAGCATGACTATCGCCAACTAGCGCGATCTTGTAATCACTTGATGGGGTAAATTGTTTGTATTCAGTAGCATCAAATCGTTCTTCGTTATAGCCTTTGTTAGCTGCTAATTGTCTAAGTAAAACACGTTCTTCTTCAGCATAACGTGAAAGGAAACCATTATTAATTGCATAGACCATCCCAATTACAACGATTAGTACTGTTCCAAATAATCCAGACCTGATCAAAGTTTTTTTTGATACACTATCTTTATTTCTAAATGGTTTTTCAATAAACTTAAAAGTCAGAGTTGATAGCATAAATGAAACAACAATTAATATTGGCTGGTTATTTTCAAATAATTGTAGATGTCGTGCAATTGCAAACAATGGCTGGTGCCAAAGGTAAAGTGAAAAACTTATCAGTCCTACATACACAATAATCCTGTTAGAGAATATTTTTCGAACTACATTCGAGTTTTGTGAGGAGATGATATATAATGCACACCCCAAAACAGGAATTAGAGCATTAATATAAGGAAACAACGTTGAGCTATCAAATATTATGTATGCATAAAAAATTAATGATAGACCTATTATGCTGACAAAATCTGCCCAATTTTTTGTTAATTCAAAGCTAGTCTTGTAAAGTAATATTCCACAAAATGCTCCAACGAGTAGTTCCCAAGCTCTTGTTACTGGAAAGTAAAAAGCTGTATCAAAATGAATAAGTGTTACATAATAAGAAGCACTAAGTGATAAGCAAAATCCGGCAGCTAATATAACAAACAAGATTTTTTGGTAATTTTTTAACATCATTAGAAGAAGCGGAAAAACTATGTAAAACTGTTCTTCAACTGCTAAACTCCAAGTATGAACTAATGGTTTCAGTTCATTTGCAACACCAAAATAGCCTCTCTCTGACCAAAAATAAAAATTAGATGAAAAGAGAGGAATTGATATAGCGCTCTTACCAAGGGATACTAAATCTTCTGGTAAAAGAATAAAGTATGATGCTATTAAAGTAAAAAAAACTACTACATAAAGGACTGGTAAAATTCTACGAGCTCGTCTTTCATAGAAGTAAACTAGGCTAAATCGTTTTTTATCAATGTCTTGTATAATAATTGTGGTAATCAGATAGCCACTGACAACAAAAAAAACGTCAACACCAACAAATCCTCCACTGAATAATTCAAAACCAGAATGGAATAAAATCACTGGAAATACAGCAAGAGCTCGCAAGCCATCAATTTCAGGTCTATATTTCATATTATTTTGTCTCACCAATGTACAAGAATAATGTATTTACAAAACAAATTCATATTTAATAATTAAAACAATGTTAATGTAATTTAAAAATAAAATCTGGTATACCAAATAAAACTATGAATAATAAAAAAATTGCTGTAATTGGACTAGGATACGTGGGGTTACCTCTTGCTGTTGAATTTGCTAAAAAACGTGAAGTTATCGGCTTTGATATTAATAAAGATAGAATTAGTAACCTTGAAAAAGGTATAGATATAACCGGTGAATTAAATAAACAAGAGCTCAAAAAGAGTCTTTCAATAACTTACACAACTAATTTAGATGATCTTAAAGAATGTAATATTTTCATTATTACTGTTCCAACTCCAATTGACAAACATAAAAGACCCGACTTAACTCCATTAGAAAAATCTAGCACTTCAATTGGTAAAATTATTAAAAAAAATGATATTGTTATTTATGAGTCAACTGTTTATCCAGGTGCTACAGAGGAAGTATGTGTGCCAATACTTGAAAAGCAATCAGGCTTAAAATTTAACAAGGATTTTTATTGTGGTTATTCACCAGAACGTATTAACCCAGGTGATAAAAAACATAGGATTGCTGATATTAAAAAAGTAACATCAGGTTCAACTCCTGAGATTGCTACAGAAATTGATGAATTATATAAAGAAATAATTACAGCTGGCACTCATAAAACAAGTAGTATTAGAATAGCAGAAGCTGCTAAGGTTATTGAAAATACTCAAAGAGATTTAAATATAGCACTTATTAATGAACTTGCTCTAATTTTTAATAAATTGGATATTGATACAGAGGCAGTATTAAAAGCAGCTGGAACTAAATGGAACTTTTTACCGTTTCGTCCTGGACTTGTAGGAGGACACTGTATTAGTGTTGATCCATACTATTTAACTCAAAAAGCAAATGAAGTTAATTATCATCCAGAGTTGGTTTTAGCTGGACGAAGACTTAACGATAATATGGGTTCATATATTGCTGAACAAGTTTCAAAACTAATGTCTAAGAATCAAATTCTTATAGGAAATTCTAATGTTCTAATTATGGGGTTCGCTTTTAAGGAAAACTGTACTGATTATCGTAATACTCGTGTAGTTGATTTATTCAAGCAACTTAAAAGTTTTAAATGTAATGTGGATATTTATGATCCTTGGGTTGATAAACAACAAGTTTATAATGAGTATGGTATTTATCTTATTGATAAGCCAATTAAAGATAAATATGATGCAATTATTCTTGCTGTTGCTCATGATGAATTTAAAAAATTATCAGAAAGTCAAATAAGAGCTTACGGTAAAGATAAACATGTATTATATGATATCAAATATTTACTTAAAGAAAATGAGTCAGATGGAAGATTATAGATGACCATAATGATTTGATCAGCTTTTATCAAAATGAATAATCCAATATAATGAAATCTTCAACTTTAAAAAATATAATAAAAAACATTTTTATTAATCATAATCTAAATAAGAGTCACGCCACAATTTGTGCAAATGCTTTAATTAATGCTGAACTAGTTGGTGCTTACGGGCATGGCCTATCACGATTAAAAATGTACTGTGATAGAATTAAAAAAAGGGTGATTAATCCTAAACCAAAAATAAAAATAAGAAAGATTTCCAATTCTATTTCTCATTTAAATGCAAATAATAGTATAGGTTTTGTTGCAGCTGATATTGCAATAAAAATTGCAATCAAGAATGCCAAAAAGACTGGGATTGGAATGGTTGCAGTAAAAAATAGTGGCCATTATGGTCTTTCAGGATACTACGCTGAACAAGCAGTTAAAAAAAATTTAGTTACAATGATTTATACAAATGCTCCCCCAGCTATTGCTCCACATGGTGCATTAAAAAGTTTATTTGGAACTAACCCAATTTGTTTTGGAGCACCAACTGGATCAAAAATTCCATTTATTTTGGATACCTCTATTTCAATGATTAATAGAGGTAAAATTAGAGTTGCAGCAAGAAATAATCAAAAAATTCCTGAGGGAGTTGCTTTAGATCAATTTGGCAAACCAACTACAAATGCAAATAAAGCATTAAAAGGAGTACAGTTACCAATAG
>MDTB01201692.1_pt1 | contig 11152 bp, 9 predicted proteins | sample 811161 | NCBI WGS metagenome assembly MDTB01 (sample SAMN05326650, study PRJNA326480) | marine metagenome | isolation source: seawater | place: Mediterranean Sea | collected 2009
AGTATGAGTTGCTGCTGCAGTGACATGATGTGTTGAATGGCTGTTAGATCGTCGATTGATAACAGCAGGGAGTTATCTTCATTTTGTAAGCGTAAATCTTCGCAAGCTCTATGAACTTTTGTTCTGAGTGCATCAAGAAACAGTAAGCGATGCGCTAGCTGGATTTTAAGACGAGAGAGTTCGTTCAGGGCTAAGTCAAGTTGTTGTATGGTCTCTTGAACATCTAAGATGGGTAAGCCATTAAGCCAATCTTGCAGCTCTTCTGGTTGAGTGGCTACAAAGCTGAATTTTTTAAGATCAGGCTTAGGGAGACCTTCGATGAAGCGTTGATACGATGCTGACATGAGTGTCAAAACCTCCCAATAGACACAATGACACCACTTAACAGTGGCTTACATCAGTATAGCACTGCATTTTATAGGGCTCGTATTGGATTGATTGTGCGCTTAGAAAAAATCCTGGGATGATAGCAAAGCTGTCATTAGGATCGTCTATTTTATAGGCTTGATTCGCTGGTATGATGATCTGTGAGGGTTGTTTTGGCGACAGCGCCAGCCGTTTCTTTGACGAGGCGAGGTAGCATATAGCCAGGTAGTTGTTCGGTGAGTGCACGCATCAAGGCCTGGCCATGTTCTTGGCTCACTTCATAATGAAGGCCGCCTGCAACTGGGTCGAGTAGATGTAGATAGTAGTATTGTATGCCCAGTTTCGATAAGCGTTTTGCCAGTGCCCGTTGTGCTGGCAGTGTGTCATTAATACCTTTTAATAGGACGGCTTGATTGAGTATGCGTACGCCAGCGTTTTGTAGCTTCTCAATGGTTTGGGTTACCTGGCTATCAATTTCTTGTGCATGATTGCAATGGAGTACGAGGTTGATTTCTAGATCAAGTTCGGTGAGCCAAGCTAGTAGTTCATTGTCAATGCGATTGGGTAGCACAATAGGAATTCGGCTGTGGATTCTAAAGCGTTCAATATGCGGATTGCTCGCAAGAAGTGTGTTGTATTTTTGTAGATAAGACGTTTTTTGTGTCAGTGGGTCGCCGCCAGAGAGAATCAGTTCTTCTATATCTGTATGGGCTTGTAGGTGTTCATGCACTGCCTGCATTTCTTGATCGAGCCGGTGTTCTTGGTAGGGAAAGTGGCGTCGGAAACAATACCGACAATGAATCGCACAAGCTGAGCTACTCACCAGCAAAGCTCTGCCTTGGTAGCGGTGGACTAATCCTGTGGTTGCTATGTGTGGGTGTTCATGAGTAGGGTCAGTCTGACCTAACTCAAACCACTGAGATTCTTGCGCCAGCGGTAATACTTGCAGCAGTAAGGGATCAAACGGATCATTTTTGCGCATTCTTGCAGCAAAAGCATAGGGCACACGGATGGGAAAGGTTTTCAGTAGGGTTTTAAGATCAGGGACATCTTGGGTGTCGATTCGCTTTGAGCTATTTGAACTATCTGTTACTGGTGTTGCTGTAGAGGCATGGCCTGTTTTGGGATCAAGCGCATAATAGGCAACAACGGGTATCAATGCTTCTTCTGACAGTTGTAAAAAATCGAGCAAGGCTGCAAGGCTATTAATAGTATTGGATAAATCCTGCTGCCATTGGGCGAGTTTAGTGGTAGTGCTCATAATCTTTACTGCAAAAGTAGGGTTGATTTAAGCCAGTGGTCGATAGGTGCAATGCTTAAACTAAGATGAGCATTTTATAGCAGACCGATTAAGCATGCTAGTGTTACATTGTGCCTAAAAGCCGGTTATAAGTCAGCTTATACCGCTGGACAACAAGCGTATTGTGTAAAATGGATTATTTGGAAGATTGGGCTGCTGATCGTTGTTTTTGCATCGATTTGAGATCAGGCTTTGAAATGTCTACAATGTTCTCTTTTGCTGTGGGCAGCTGCTACTATGAACAACGCTTGCAGCCAGTACTTTTAATATCCATAAAATAGAGTAAATAATATGGCAACCTATTCCACGAATGAATTCCGTAGTGGTTTGAAAGTGTTACTTGAGGGTGATCCTTGTAGCATTATTGAAAATGAGTTTGTTAAACCTGGGAAAGGCCAAGCGTTTAACCGTGTTCGATTACGTAATTTAAAAACCGGGCGCGTTTGGGAGCGTACGTTCAAATCAGGTGAATCCATAGAAGCTGCTGATGTGCTTGAACAAGCCATGCAATTTATTTATGCAGATCAGGACTTCTTCCATTTTATGGATTTAAGTACTTTTGAACAAATTGCTGCCAGTCGTGATGTTGTTGCCGACGCTGCCAAATGGTTGAAAGAAGAGGATGATTGCGAAGTCACTCTGTGGAATAATGAAGCCATTGGGGTCCAGGTTGCAAATTTTGTTGAATTAGAGATTGCAGAGACAGACCCAGGTTTAAGAGGAGACACCGCAACAGGTGGAACCAAACCTGCTAAATTAGTGACAGGCGCTGTAGTGAATGTACCCTTATTTTTAAATGTAGGCGAAACGATTAAAATTGATACTCGAACTGCTACCTATGTTTCTAGAGTTAAAAAATAATAAATCCTTCGAGCAGACCCTGCACCCATTAGCTTAGCTTTGTAGGGTAAAGCCTTCGATTGACACGTCATCAAACCAACCTAAAAGTGAAACCTATCCTTTGTCCGATCCCGCAGATAGCTCAGAGCCAGCTTCCGACACCATCTCTCAGTCAGAAACACCAGCGTCAGTAGCGCCCTCACGTTGGCAAATCTACAAGCGTTTACTGGGTTATTCGAAGCGCCATTGGCCCTATTTGGTGATGGGAATTATTGGCTTTTTGTTGTATGCACAAACCCAATGGGTATGGGCAGAGTTAATTAAATACATCATTGACGCCATTGAACAGTCTGATGATCGAGCACGTTGGCTGATTGGTGCTGCGATCATTGGCATTTTTTTTATTCGAGGTGTTGGCACCTTTATGGGTAACTATGGTTTAGCCTATGTAGCGCGACATGTGATTCACGAGTTGCGCTCACAAATGTTTGAGCGCTTATTGATTGTTAAACCTGATGCTTTAAAACAGCAAACAGAAGCTAGGGTGCTAGCCAAGGTCACTTATAATGTCGAGCAGGTAGCAGCTGCTAGCTCTGATGCCTTAAAAGTATTATTGCAGGAAGGCTTTACCGTCTTAATGCTGTTGGTGTATTTATTTTACAGCAATTGGTTGTTGGCCCTGCTGTTTATATCCATTGTGCCTGCTGTTGGTTATGTGGTGTGGTATGCAAGTCAGCGTTTAGGGCGTATCAGTCAGCGTATTCAGAATTCTATTGGTGATGTGGCTGCGGTTGTTGCAGACACGATCAAAGGCTTTGCAGCAGTCAAGGTGTATGCTGCCGAAACCTATGAACGCGCACGCTTTCTGCAACACAGTACTAATAATCGTCAACAAAGCATGAAGCTTGTAGTAACTCAATCCCTTAATACACCGATAGTACAGTTGCTTGTGGCAATGATGTTGGCTTTGGTTGTCTGGTTAGCTTTGCATCCAAGTTGGTTTGGTGAAACCAATGCTGCTGAGTTTGTTGCTTTTGTAACAGCGATAGGGTTATTAGTAAAACCCGTACGACAATTAACGCAAGTGAACAGCTTATTACAGCCTGGCATTACCGCAGCTGAATCAGTTTTTGAAACATTAGCACTGCCTGTTGAAGAAAATAAAGGCACAAAAAGACTGCAACAAGCACCAACAAATATCACCTTTGACCATGTCAGCTATGCAAACCCAGATCCAAACCCAGATGCAAAGCCTTTGTTAGATCAGATTCACTTTTCAGCAAAACTTGGGCAAACCATTGCTATCATTGGTCAGTCAGGCGCAGGAAAATCAACCTTAATCCAGCTGTTATTGCGTTTCAAAGCGCCGACTATGGGGGAAATTCAGGTTGATCAAGTTGCGTTGGATCAATACGAACTGGCAGCTTGGCGCCAACATATCGCATATGTCAGCCAGTCCTTTGCGTTATTCAATGCAACCATTCGACAAAATATTGCCTATGGCACATTAGCTCATGCAACGGATGATGCGATCTGGCAAGCATTGCAGTATGCGTATGCTAAGGAATTTGTGCAGCGACTGCCTCAAGATTTGGATACCTTGGTTGGCGAAGGCGGGACGACCTTATCCGGTGGAGAGCAGCAGCGAATTGCTCTTGCAAGGGCTTTTTTAAAAAGGGCGCCGCTTTTAATCTTAGATGAAGCCACATCTGCTTTAGATGGTATGGCTGAACAAGCTATTCAACAAGCACTTGCAGCCACAGCCGCTGACAGAATCACCTTTGTGATTGCTCATCGTCTCGCAACAATTGAATCGGCCGATCTTATTTTAGTCCTTGAAGGAGGGCAATTGGTTGAGGTAGGAACTCATGAACAACTCAAAGCACAACAAGGCCACTACGAGCGTTTATTGCAGTCAAGCTCAACACGCCAATCAACAGCATCAGCTTAGTTGGCGTCAGCGATCTGAACAGTTTTTTACCGAGCTATGGTATGGAACGCCAGCAGCAGGCAAACAGACTCGGCAGCAAACTTATTGGCGCAAAATGAGTAGGCTGAGTATTTGCCTTTTATTACGTTTTTTATCCGGTCTTGTGTTTTTAACAGCCGTGATCAAGCGCCGTCAGCGTCAGATCCAGCGCCCTTTAAGTGCAAAGGCCGCTTCTATTACGGCCAGTAGTAAGCAGCTTAAGCAACCTAAGCAGCATAATATGCACTCTGTTGCACTGGATTCGACTGTCCACTCTGCTGACAATGATAACATGCAACCTGATGCACCCGTTGTTGATCAGTTACACCAAACCCCTGTGATTGTGATTGGTAATTTAACAGTGGGGGGCACTGGTAAAACACCTCTACTTATTGCATTAGCAAGACGTTTTGAACAAGCTGGCCTGACGGTAGGCGTTATGAGTCGTGGCTATGGAGGATGCGCACCTTACTACCCTTATTGTGTTTCACAACAAGACCCGCCCAGTAAGGTGGGCGATGAAGCGTTATTAATTGCTCGTGCCATTGCAGGATCTTTGGTGATAGCTCCTCAGCGAAGAGCAGCATTGAGTAAATTAATCGAACAAACACCTCAGGTAGATATTATTTTTAGTGATGATGGTTTACAGCACACCGCTCTGCCACGGCAAGTAGAATGGGTTGTTATTGATGGTCAACGTGGTCTTGGAAATGGCTTGTGCTTACCAGCAGGGCCTCTACGTGAGCCAGTTCATCATTTACTGTCTTACGATGGTGCCTTTATTAATAATCTACCTAGTGATCATCAAGCCGACCAGGCCCAGCAGGCTCCGCATTGTAGCTTTGATACGATGCGCCAATTAGCGGATAAATTACCGCTTTATCCAATTGAGTTAAAGAGGGTTGGTTGGTATTCTGTTTCAAATCCAGAGGTGCCGACGCAACTGTTACCCGCAGATGAGCTCAAAAAACAATATCCAAGTATTATTGCGCTAACGGCTATTGGTAATCCACAACGTTTTCTTTCTATATTGGATCAGCTTGGCTTAGATTATGCGACTTGTTTATTTCCAGATCATCATCTTTTCAGTTGGCAAGATCTTTTGTCATTAGATCCTACAGCGTTAGTATTGACAACTGAAAAAGATCAGGTGAAATTAGCACAACTGCTGCAGCAAATACCCTCAACACAAACTGAAGCCATGAATGAACAGATAAATCAGCTTAAAAAGGCGATGTCTAACCACTGGCATTATTTAAAAATTGATATGATGTTCGCTGAAGATGTTTGGCAGCGTGTGTTGACAGGTTTACTGGCGAAGCTGGCGCCCTGGCCAGCACTCGTAAAGAAAATAAAGCGTCACTATAAGATAGATGAGAAAAGACAGGACAAAACCGACCAGAAAAAATAGATCAGAAGCGTTTTTATGAGGCTTCATGTAAGGGTCATAAGGATCACACCGCACATGTTTTTAAAAAGAAGTGTATTTACCGCCTTAAATTCCATCAATAGCATTTTTATACGTGTTTATGGGGGTATGTTGCTGTCGATTTTGTTGGTCAGTTTAATTTGCTATTGGTTTTTTACCAACCAGTTTTTGACACAACAAAAGCCTTATCAGGAATCTGTTCTACTCGGTAGTTTATATTTGCTTGCTGAAGGTTTAGCACAAACTGAAGAAGCGCAAAGATTGCATTGGTTTGATCAAACACAACAATTATTTGGTGTGCCTTTTGCAATCCGTTCTGAACAACAGCTTGACTTAACACCAAGCTTGTTAAGCAAATTACGCACTGAGGGTCAATTAATGCGACAAACGTCGAGCAAAGATGATCTCGAAGGCTGGATGCGAGTGCCTGATCAAAAGCAGCCGATTTATATTCATTTAGCGTTAAATTCGCTTGGCGATGCGCATGTTCGTGGTTTGGTACGATTATTATCTGCTGAACTGGATTCATTAGATCCTGCGCAATGGTCCTTGTTTGTGGAGCAATTTCAACAGTATTTTGAAGGCCCGTTGCAGTTACGCCAGCAACCCAAGCCGTCTTGGACAGCTGAATTCATCCAGCGTGTTCAACTGGGTGAGGTGGCTATGTCGATGCAGCACTTAACTCAACATGAGATTTTGTTAACAGCAGTGGGATTAACACCGGATCGCAGTCAGTATTTAGTGTTAGGTCCTGTCAGTGTGATGAGTGTGTTTTCGGAAGAGATGTTAGTTTTCTATGCACTGGTTGCCATTATTATTATGGGCTTGAGTTCTTATTTTTTAGTCCGGCCTTTGCTCAGAAGATTGTATGTCTTACAGGAAACCTTGGTGAAAATTAGGCGCCATGATTTATCAGCACGTGTTTCTGTAGATCGACATGATGCGTTTGGCCGCTTGGCTGGTACCTTTAATGATATGGCAGATCATATTCAGCGTTTGATTCATGCACAAAGAGAAATGATGAACGCAGTTTCGCACGAGTTTCGCACACCTGTGGCGCGTATTCGTTTTGGTTTGGAGTTTTTAATTGATGAAGATGAGCGTGACGGCCGCGAGGAACGTTTAAAAGAGATTGATAAGGATATCCAGGAATTAGAAACCTTAATTGACGAGATTTTAACATACGCAGTATTAGAAGAAGGTACACCTTCACTGGAATTTACGGCTATTAATGTGCATAGCTTATTAGAGCAAGTGAAAAAAGAGTCGGATGCTTTGGGTAAACCGCTTACGATCCAAGTGACGCCGCAACCAAACATCTTCAATGCTGAAGGTGAGCAGCGTTATATTCATAGAGTCGTACAGAACTTAGTAGGCAATGCCTGTCAGTATGCTTTTAGTCAAGTACGCTTATCAACACATTGCGAGACCGGTATGTGCCGGATCGATATTGAAGATGATGGCCCTGGTATTCCAGCAGATCAATGGCAAAAGGTTTTTGTGCCTTTTGCACGGTTAGATAACAGCCGGACTCGTACATCAGGTGGTTATGGTCTAGGTTTATCTATTGTGCAGCGTATTGCTTACTGGCATGGAGGAATAGCAAGTGTTAGTGACAGTGAGTTAGGCGGTGCTAAATTCACTTTCCTTTGGCCCATGAGTCAGTCTTTCCGTCACATGGTGCATTATGAACATGATTCTTTGAAGAGCTATTAGTTATCTCCATCAAATCTTGGCTATTCAAATACATAATATGAGATTGGTTGACTAGTAGGGCAACAAACCTTAAAAGTTATTCCAATATATACCGAGGAACTCAAGTAATGGCAAAGCGAACGGATCCGGCTGATGATTGCAGATCAGCAGCCTATAAGAACAGATCAAACACTTATCTACTTAAATGCACGCGATTGTGTACACTTTGCTAATGCGTTGTTACACCCTCGTGATAAGGTCAAGTTACCTATATTAGCCAAAGCTTTTGATGAATTTTATTCAAGCCAGGTTGCGATAAAAAATACGTCAGGAGATTTTCTATTTCGTTTAGATTGAAAGTATTCTGTGTCTGTTAACTTTCAATATTCGATTTATCTTGATGTGAGCGAATTCTATGGGTGCATTCAGCTAAAAAAGCTGTGCTTAAACCAAAAATAATTAAACCATCAACTGCCGCAAAACTTGCCAAGATACGGAAATGCGGCTCGAGCGTGATGTCGCCATACCCTAAGGTTGTAAAGGTGACAATAGAAAAGTAAAGCGCTGGTTCAAGCGCTTGAAACACATCTAGCATTAAAAAAACACCGGCCCAAGCCCAAGCACTGAGCGTAAAACCCAAAACTAACCAGAGAACAACAGCAACCAAGGCTAGGGTCGTTTTGACAAAGTAGGGTGGCCTACCCAACCAAGGCCCATATTTTTTTAGCCCATGAATAGCAGCGCTAATGATCAAAACCTGAATAACGATTGTTTTAAATATAACCGATGCACCAATAAGAATTTGTATTAACATGAAGTTTTCCCTAGTATGCACGAATTATTGTATGCTTACGCTCTCAGTAATTCTATACCATCTTTCAATGATCTTAATGGATTTGACTAATCTAGGAGTGGCGCGCCCATGTTATCAAGACTGTCTATCAGCATCTGGCTCTTTATCTGCTGCAGTGTTTTTTTAGTGGGCTGTGGCTCATCTGATGAAGATGGTAAAAAAGCTGTCGTACGTCCCGTCAAATTAATGACGATCGGACAAGATGAAGCCGTAGAGAATTACCGTTTCCCAGCTGTGATCGATGCTTTCACTTTTGCTAACTTGAGTTTTCAAGTCGGCGGTAAGCTGAAACAATTTCCAGTCAAACCAGCACAAGATATTGAACAAGGCCAGCTGATCGCGCAACTAGATCAACGCGATTTTAAATCAGCGTTAGCTTCTGCAAAAGCAACCTATGATAAATCGAAAAAAGAATTAGAGCGCGCAACAACACTGGTTAACCAGCAAGCCATTTCTCGTTCAACCTATGACAGACGCAAAGCTGATAATGATGTTTCTAAATCGCAACTAGAGCAGGCTCAAAAAGCTTTAGAAGACTCAACTATTAATGCACCGTTTGATGGTGTGATTGCAGAAACCCTGGTTGAAAACTTTCAAAGCATTTCACCAGGAGAAACCATTGTTAAATACATGCAAAATGATCTGTTAAAAGCCACCATTGATTTGCCTGCTAAGTTTGTTGCACGCTTAACGGATAAAAAACCGGATAAAACCGAAGTCTCGATTTCTGTTGTCCTTGATGCTGCTCCTGACCAGCCGATTGATGCTGAATACGAAGAGGCTGTATTAATAGCAGATGCTTCTTCCCAAACCTACGCAGTCACCTTTACCTTTGTGCCGCCGACAACACTCACGGTTTTGCCTGGTATGAATGCAACGATTGAGCTACAACGTCGTGCTGGTAGTCAGTTTACCAATGCAAAAGTGCCTTTGGCAGCAGTCACTACGGATGGTGAAAATAAGTACGTCTGGCTGGTTGATGAGAAAACTATGCGTGTTAAAAAGCAAATCGTTAAGGTTAAAGACAGTGTAGGCCAGTCACTAGTTGTTACTGAAGGCTTGAAAGGTGGCGATGTGATTGTTGGTGCAGGATCCGCTTATGTATCTGAAGGCATGCAAGTCAGAGATTGGGGACAAGAATAAGACCTGTTAGACCAGAGAGCATTTAGATCACTTAGGCAGATGAAGATATGAATATCGCAGAATTTACAATTAAAAACACAGTACTCAGTGTGATTGTCATTTTATTGACAATCGTTGGTGGCTGGAACGCTTATCAAAATATGGCACGTTTTGAGGATCCAGAATTTACGATTCGTGAGGCGGTTGTTTTTACCAACTATCCGGGTGCAACACCTGAGGAAGTAGCGCTTGAGATTACAGAACCGCTTGAAAAAGCGATTCAACAACTCGCCGAAGTTGAAACGATTGAGTCTATTTCTACGGATGGTAAATCAGAAATTCATGTTGAAATTCGATACGAAGATTCGCCAACAAAAAATGATTTACAGCTGATTTGGACAAAATTACGTAATAAAGTCAATGATACCGCACCAATGTTACCGCCTGGAGCTGGCACGCCTTTTGTGGCTGATGACTTTGGTGATGTGTATGGTTTGCTGTATTTCATTTCAGGGAATGATTATTCACCTGTAGAATTAAAGCGCTATGTAAAAACCTTGCAAAATACGTTATTACAGGTTGAGGGTGTTGCCCGAGTTGTTTTACAAGGTCTGCAACAAGAAGCCATTTATGTTGAAATTTCTCAACAGGATGCTGCAGCATTAGGCGTATCTATTTCAGCCATTTATGACACATTATCCCAACAAAATGCTGTGGTTGCTTCGGGTGATGTTAAAATTGGCGATCAGCGAATTATTATTGATCCTACGGGTTCGATTAATTCGGTTGAATCGATTCAGCATTTGCTGGTTTCTGTCGATTCAAATGGCAAACTGATTTTTCTTAAAGACATTGCTAATGTCTGGCGAGGTTATGAAGAACCGCCTGAAACCCTGTATCGTTTTAACGGTAAGCCTGCTATTGCTGTTGGGGTTTCCGGTATTTCTGGTAGCAATATTGTAAAAATTGGTGAAGCGATTGATCAGAAGATAGCGGATAACATTGGCTTATTACCACTAGGTATGGAGCTAGAGTCTTTCTACCATCAAGGCCAGATTGTCGATGAGTCCGTTAAGTCTTTTGTTATCAATGTTATTGCTGCACTGGTGATTGTCATAGTCACTCTACTGATTTTCATGGGATTAAAATCTGCCATTGTCATTGGTGCTATTCTTTTACTGACAATTTTTGCAACCTTAGCAACGATGCAATTATCCGGTATTCCTATGCATCGTATTTCATTAGGTGCACTTATTATTGCATTGGGGATGATGGTGGATAACGCCATTGTTGTTACCGAAGGTATTCTGGTTGGCATCCAAAATGGCTACAAGAAATTGGATATTGCTAATCGCATCGTCAAACGATCTATTTGGCCATTATTAGGTGGCACTTTGGTCGGCATTATTGCTTTTGCACCGATTGGGTTTGCACCTGGTTCAACCGCTGAATTCACAGGTCACTTATTTTGGGTGATTTTAATTTCTTTGATGTATAGCTGGGTATTTGCGATTACGCATTAGCAAAGTGTACACAATCGCGTGCATTTAAGTAGATAAGTGTTTGATCTGTTCTTAT
>MDTB01029297.1_pt1 | contig 11151 bp, 14 predicted proteins | sample 811161 | NCBI WGS metagenome assembly MDTB01 (sample SAMN05326650, study PRJNA326480) | marine metagenome | isolation source: seawater | place: Mediterranean Sea | collected 2009
ACTTGTGTCAAAAGGTGGAATATTCCCATCGCAAGCAATGCATTTTTTTTTTGATAAGTCACTCATAATTTGGAGCGGGCAAAGGGGTTCGAACCCTCGACCTTCTCGTTGGCAACGAGACGCTCTACCACTGAGCTATGCCCGCAATTAATTAAGTATAGATACTGTCCTGTCTACGGTCAACTGTTATAAATTGCCTCTATCAGAGAATACTTTTTTTTAATATAGTGTATTTATGAAAAAATTTCCTGACATCATTCCTGTATTCCCTTTAAGTGGAGTGATTTATTTTCCAAAAACAAATTTGCCTTTGAATATATTTGAGCAAAGATATTTAGATTTAGTAAATGATGCTTACAACAAAGATAAGTTAATGGGAATGGTGCAGTTAAGAAAAGAAAATCATGAAGTTTATAATATTGGATGTTTAGGAAAGATAAGTGATTACCAAAAGAGTGGGGATGGAAGGATTTTGATTAATTTAACAGGTATCTCAAGATTCAAAATTCTTGGAGAAATCTCAAGCAAAAAACTTTACAGAGAATTTAAAGTTGATTATAAAAATTTTAACCAAGATATTGAAAATAAGGACAACCAAATTGAAGCAGAAAGCTTAATGAATAAGGCTAAAATCTTTTTTAAAAAAAATGGTTTGTTACTTAATTGGAGAGAATTTGATAAGTTGGATCATTTACAAAAAATTAATACCTTAGCGATGATTGCTCCAATCACAAATCAAGAGAAACAAAAACTTCTAGAGTCGATCTCTCTTGCAAACAAAGTAGAAACACTTGAAAGCATAATTAGTTTTTATCTTTACGATACAAACCTCAATAACCAGACTGTACAGTAAAACTAATTTGCGGACTTATTCATTGAGTCAAAAAAATCTGAATTATTTTTTGTGTTTTTTAATTTAGAAATTAAAAACTCTATACCATCCATGGTTCCCATTGGGCTAATAATTCGTCTTAGCACGTTCATTTTAGATAGATCATCTTTTTCAAATAAAAGTTCTTCTCTTCTTGTGCCAGATCTTGTTATGTCCAATGCTGGGTAAATTCTCTTATCAGCTACTTTTCTATCAAGAATTAATTCGGAATTACCTGTACCCTTGAACTCCTCAAAAATTACTTCGTCCATTCTGCTACCTGTATCTATAAGTGCAGTTGAAATAATTGTAAGTGAGCCCCCTTCTTCAACATTTCTTGCTGCTCCAAAGAATCTTTTAGGTCTTTGAAGTGCGTTCGCGTCTACACCACCAGTTAAAACTTTTCCAGAGCTTGGTATGACAGCGTTATAAGCTCTTCCAAGTCTAGTAATTGAGTCTAACAATATTACAACGTCTTTTTTATGTTCAACTAGTCGCTTAGCTTTTTCTATAACCATTTCTGCAACGGCTACGTGTCTAGATGCAGGCTCATCAAATGTCGATGCTACTACTTCACCTTTTACAGATCTTTGCATATCTGTCACTTCTTCAGGTCTTTCGTCAATTAACAATACCATTAAATAACATTCTGGATGGTTGGCTGTTATTGATTGAGCTATATTTTGTAAAATTATGGTCTTACCTGCTCGTGGAGGTGAAACAATTAATGATCTTTGACCTTTACCGATAGGACTAACTAGATCAATTAGTCTAGCGGTATTATCTGGTTTTTTTTCAACCTTAGTACTTTCAACTTCAAGCTTAATTCTTTCATTCGGATATAATGGTGTTAAGTTATCAAATGCAATTTTATTCTTTCCTTTCTCTGGTTCGTCAAAATTAATCTTATTTACTTTTAATAAAGCAAAATATCGTTCTGCATCTTTTGGCCCTCTTATTTCTCCTTCAACAGAGTCTCCTGTTCTTAGACCAAATCTCCTAATTTGGCTTGGACTTACATAGATGTCGTCTGGTCCAGGTAAGTAATTAGACTCAATCGCTCTAAGAAATCCAAAACCATCTTGGAGAACTTCTAAAACTCCAGTAGCGGTAATCTGTTCATTTTTTTCTGCTAATTTTTTTAGGATTGCAAATAGAATTTCTTGTTTTCTTAATGTGCTAGGATTCTCAATACCAAGTTTTTCTGCCTCATTTATAAGTTCTGCAGGATTCTTTTGCTTTAATTCTTGTAAGTTCATGTGATTGTTTTAGTTTATAGGAATGTATTAAAAATATATGACTTTTTAAAAAAAATTCAACCCCTATATTAGTGGCTTAAAAACTACAACAAACACAACAACAATTAGTATTATTGTAGGCACTTCATTTATAATTCTATAATATTTAGAAGATTTTTGATTATTGTCTAAAGCAAAATCATTAAGGTATTTTCCTAGTAAAAAATGGTAAAAAGTTAAAACTGACACCAAAACTATTTTGATTTGCATCCATAGTTCCAAAAATATATTAAATCCAAGACTGTGGATTAACAGAACACCAAAAAGCCAAGACAACAACATCGCTGGCATCATAATATAATTGTAAAGCTTTCTCTCCATAATCTTAAAAACATTTATTTGTGTCTCATGATTTGCCTCTGAGTGATAAACAAAAATACGTGGCAAATATAACAAGCCTGCCATCCAAGATATGACTGCTATTATATGCAAAGATTTGAACAATAAGTATAAGTTCATTTTAAATATATTTTTTTACTAATTTTTCAAACAACTCGATGTGATCTGAATTATCATTAAGACAAGGTATTAAATCAAAATTTTTGCCGCCATTGCTAATAAAGCTTTCTCTGCCCTGTATATCAATCTCTTCTAGAGTCTCAACACAATCTGAAGCAAATCCTGGACAAATAACTAATAAATTTTTTATCCCCTTGCTGGGTAAGCTTTCTAAAGTTTTGTCTGTGTATGGAGTTAACCATTCTTGAGGGCCGAATCTTGATTGAAATGTTAATTGAATATCTATCGGACCAAACTGCTCTTTTAAGAGTCTTGTAGTTTTATGACAATAGCAATGATATGGATCTCCTTTATCAAAATATTTTTTTGGAATACCATGATAAGAAGAAATAATTAAATCAGGTTTCCAGCTAATCGATGCAATTTTTCTTTCAATGCTTTTTTTAAGAGCTCCAATATAGTAAGGCTCGCTTTCGTAATGTGGTATTATTTGTAAACTAGGTTGCCACCTCATGCTCATTAAACATCTATAAACTTCATCGCATACTGTTGCTGTTGTAGCTGCGGCATACTGTGGATACAAAGGTAAAATAATAATATTTTCACAACCTTGATTTTTTAGTAAATTTAACTTCGATTTAATACTTGGATTTCCATACCTCATTGCAAAATCAACGAGGACATCTTCTTTTCCAATTTTTTCTTTGAGTTTTTGTGTTTGGCTTCTTGTAAAATACAATAAAGGAGACTCGTTTGTCTCTTGTATCCATATTTTCTTATATGCGTGTGCTGTCTTGGAAGGCCTGAATGTAAGTATAAATAGATTAAGTATAATTTGCCAAATTATTGGATTAACTTCTATTACCCGTCTGTCGGATAAAAATTCCTTTAAATATTTTCTTATATCCCACCAACTTGTTGAGTCTGGAGTTCCTAAGTTAATTAATAAAACTCCAGTTTTACCGAATTTAATTTTTGGATGATCATCTTTCATAATTTATTTATGTTCTCTATAAAATTTAATTAATTTTCCTACTTTAACTGGGTCTGTTTCAGGAAGCAAACCGTGACCAAGATTAAATATGTATGGAACTTCTTTAAATATTTCTAAATATCTTCTAACACTATTTAGCATTTCTTGCTCTGAAAACAATAATGCCTTTGGATCTAAACCTCCTTGGATTACTACGTTAGTTAAGTTTTGTTTCACCCAGCGTGGATCTACCTCATAATCTATATTTAAACCATCAGGTTTTACTATACTATTAAACTCTTTATAATTTTTATTAATACCTTTTGGAAAACATATAACTGGTATTCCTTTTTTCTTACAGTAGTCAACAATTTCCAAATTTGGAATATAACAATAATTATGTAAATCTTTAGGTGGAATTAAACCTGCCCATGAATCAAAGATTTGAATTACATCTGCACCAGCACTAATTTGATTCTCAATATGGATGCAAAGATAATCATTTAATTTATCTAATATTAAATTTATTTCGAATTCTTTATCCTTTATTTTATCAAAGTTAATTTCATTTTTTCCTTGTTTGATATTCAACATGTAAATTAACAAGGTCCATGGTGCGCCTATAAAACCGATTAAAGATTTGTTTTTATCCAACTTATCTCTAGTATTTTGAATGGCTTTGTAAATTGGTTGTAATTTTTGAGTGAAGGTAATTTTATCGTTGTTTATAAATTTTTGGAAATTAAAATTTTCTAAAATTGGCCCACGATCTTTAACAAATTCTACTTTCTGTCCAAGAGCATAAGGTACCATAAGTATGTCTGAAAAAATTATCGCTGAGTCAACATCAAATCTTTTAACAGGTTGTAAGGTAATTTCAGAACTCAATTCATCATTTAAACAAAGATTTATAAAATTTTGATTTTGGGATCTTATTTTTTGAAACTCTGGTAGATATCTACCCGCTTGTCTCATGAACCATACTGATTTGCAAATTTTTTTATTTATTAAAATTTCTTTAAGGTTACTCATTAAATTATTTAATTTTATAAGTGTAATTTATGTATTAGGTCCTGTTAATTAGTTATATAACGATTTTTCCAACTTTTATACATACTGCAGTTAATAAGTTTTATTACTTTTATTAGTTTTTCTATCTTTAATCATTTTATAAACATCAAAAAAACATTATTATCAACAATCAATAACTTGTTTAAATGATGTGAATTATTGTTAACTGTTTTTTTGTAATTTATATAATTATGTAAAACATTAACTAATTAATATTTTATTAACATAGATATGAACGAAAAATACAATGTATATCTTGTGTCCGACTCTACAGGTGAAACCTTAGATAGAATATTTCTTTCTTTAAAATCACAATTTGCCAATTTTGAATATGATAAAAAAGAATTTGCATTTATTCGAACAGAACAGCAAATTAATAAAATTATCAAAGAATGTGCCAATTTAGATAATTCAATTATATTATACACAATCGTAGAAACTAAATTAGCTAAGTATATTGCTAATCAAAGTGAAAAAAATTCTGTACCGTGTTTTGGTGTTCTAGGAAACTTAATCTTGAGCTTCTCTAAACTTTTAAACCAAAAAGCAATCCACAAACCTAGTGCTCAACATGTTTTAGATGATGACTATTACAAAAGAATAGAAGCAATCCAATTCACTATGACTCATGATGATGGAAAAAAAGTTGATGATATTAATAATGCAGATGTAGTACTACTTGGCGTGAGCAGGACCAGTAAAACTCCTACTTCTATTTATTTAGCAAATCGAGGATTTAAGACTGTTAATATACCATTAGTACTGGACCAGAGAATCCCTGAAGATTTATTTAATAACAAGACATCTTGCATAGTCGGTTTGATAGCAGATCCAGAAAGATTATCTGATATTAGGCGTAATCGAGTCGCTATTATGAAAGACCAAAACCTTAAAGATTATACTGATTTAGACTCAATAAAAAAAGAAGTAGACGACTCAAAAAAATTATTTAAAAAAAACAATTGGCCTATAATTGATGTGACAAGAAAGTCAGTCGAAGAAACAGCTGCATCTATATTGAAAATTATTGAGATAAAAAAAAACAAATGAAAATAATATTAGCTTCTAAGAGCGGAGTAAGAAAAGAAATATTAGATAAATATCGTGTTGACAATGAAGTAGTCATTTCAAATGTAGACGAGGATGAAGTAAAAACATCACTTCTTGCTGAGGGAGCAAGCCCTTTGTTTATTTCAAAAAACCTCGCAGAAATTAAATCGGTAAAAGTAAGCAACAAACATCCTGACCGATTGGTTCTTGGTGCAGATAGCGTTATATCCCTTAATGAAAAATTGATAAACAAGCCAAACTCTAGAGAGGAAGCATTTCAAATTTTAAAAAAACTAAATAATTCCAAGCATTACTTGATAAGCTCTGTTTGTATTTCAAAAAACGGAGCGATGATATGGAACTATACAGATACATCAGAACTTAAGATGAAAGAATTAACTGACGATGAATTACAAGAATATTTATCTAAGATTGATACAAAAACTTTGTTGGCTTATGGTGTCTATCAAATTGAAGCAAATGGACTAGAATTATTTGAATATGTTAATGGTGATAGAGACTCGATTATGGGCTTACCAATAAAGGAAATAATTAAGTACATTGAAAAAAATCAAAAAAAATGAAAAAAAATTTTGCAATAATCGGGAATCCTATTAAACATTCTTTGTCACCAGTTTTACATAATTATTGGTTCAAGAAATACAATATAGACGCTAGTTATTCTGTTATTGAAGCTACTGATAAAAACTTAGCTGAAATTATTAAAAAAGTTAAAGATAACAGCCTTGCTGGTATCAATGTGACTTTGCCGTTTAAACAAAAAATTATCAATCACATTGACAAAATTATAAATGATGCAGAGATAACTGGTTCTGTAAATACTGTATTTTTAGATAATAATAAAAATGTTATCGGAGAAAATACTGATGTTTATGGTCTTCAGGCCGCTTACTTAAAAGAAATTGAGAGTAACTCAAACAAACAAGTATTAATTATAGGAGCTGGCGGTGTTTCACCATCTGTAATTTTGTCTATTCAAAAGTCTGGAATAAGGAATGTTTCAATAGTTAATAGAACAAAAGAGAAATGTATTTTTTTGAAAAAAAAATTTAATTTTTTAAACATATTAAATTGGCAAAACTTAGAGATGGAACTTAAAAATTTTGATATAATTATAAACGCGACAAGTCTAGGATTGAAAAACGGCGAAGAGTTTAATTTTAATTTTTCAAATACCAAAAATGATGTAATTTACATTGATACAGTTTATAATCCTTTGGAAACTAAGACTTTAAAACAACTAAAGGATGATGGAAAAAAAGTTTTCAATGGTCTTGATATGTTTATTTACCAAGGACAAAAATCCTTTTATTTATGGAACAAAATAAATCCAGAAATTGATGATGAACTAGTTGAACTTTTAAACTCAAAACTTAAATGATCAAAATTGGTATTACAGGATCTTTATCTTCAGGAAAATCTACTGCAAGCAAAATTTTATCTTATAAACGTGGCCCCTTATTTAGCGCAGATAAAGCCGTTAAAGAATTGTATAAAAATCGAAAATTTAAATCACTTCTCATTAAAAAATTTAAAATAACAAATAAACGTAAAATTAAAAAATTTATAAAAAATAACATTTTAAATGACAACAGGAATATAAAAAAATTAGAGAAAATTATTCATCCTCTAGTACGAAAGAAAATGCATAAATTTTCTAAGCTTCACCAAAACAAAAAAATTATTTTTTATGAGATACCTCTTTTGATCGAGAGTAAATTGATGAAACATTTTAACGTAATAATTTTTATTAAAGCCAATCGAAAATTAAGATTTAAAAGATTTAGAGCTAAGAAAGGCAATGAGAAACTATTTGAATTGTTAAATAACAGACAAATGTTGGATAAAAAAAAAATTAATCATTGTGATTTTGTTGTTGTTAATGAAAAAAATATAAACTTTTTAAAAAGGAAGTTAATTGCTATAATTAATGAATATGTATGAAATTTTTCTAGATACTGAGACTACAGGTTTGTCTTTCAAAGATGGTCATAAAATTGTTGAAATTGCCTGTGTTGAGACTAAAGATCTAGTAGCAACAGGAAAAGTTTTTCATAAATTGATCAATCCAATGAGGAGCGTTCCTGAAGAAGCTTTTAAAATTCACGGGTTTTCAGAAAAATTTTTAAGTGAAAAGGATACATTTGATAAAATTGCAGATGAGTTTTTAGATTTTATTAATGATAAGAAAATTATAATACATAACGCAGCTTTTGATTTATCTTTCTTAGATGGCGAATTAAATCAAATAAAGAAAGAAACAATTGAAAAAAAGTTAGTAATCGACTCTCTTGAAATTGCAAGAAATAAGTTTCCTGGAAATTCAAATTCCTTAGATGCTCTTTGTAAAAGATTCAACATAGATTTGTCTAGAAGATCAAAACACAATGCTTTACTTGATTGCGAGTTATTACGTGAAGTTTATATAAATCTTTTAGGAGTAAAAGAACCTAAGTTCAATCTTTCCAGTACTAATCAAAACCAAAATATATCAAAAACAAATAATTATAATAAAACAATAGTGGATATCTCAGAAATTGATATTAAGAAACATAAAGATTTTTTGAAATCTGAGCTGAAGAAAAATTTTTACTGAATTTTTCTCATTTTATATAATTTTTCAAAATCAACTTTTTCATTAATCTTAATATCTTTTAAACCAGAATTTTCAAATAAAAATACAAATATTTGTCTAAGCTCAGGATAAATTTGAGTAGGTACATTTATTAGTATAATTTTTTCTATTTCTTCTTTTTGAACATTCTCCTCACTGATTTCTACAATGGTAGAATAAACAACATTTGTTTCGATTTTTTCAAAATCGTTGTTAGAGGGAGTTAGACTAAGACTAGTTAAAATTTCAATTATATTTTGTTTTATTTGATTGCTTTTTATATCGATATTAATTTTATAATTAGAAATATTTTTTGAAAGAAGAAAAAATGTTTTAGGATTAGGAATATTAAATTTTAAATCCTTAATATACTTTCCAATAATTTTATAAGTCATCTTTTTTTTGCTCTATTATTTCACCGTCGATGGTCTTATTATCATCGTTTCTTTCTGATACTGGCTTATTCTTAAAAGCTAAAGAAAAAAAGATTTTCCTAGTAAAAGGGATTAATAATAAAAAACCTAAAAAATCTGTAAAGAAACCAGGTATTATTAATAATAAAGCTCCTATTGCAATTGACGCTCCTGACATGATCTCATAAATCGGCATTCTGTTTTTATACAAGTTTACCATTCCAGATTTAAGCGTTTGTATTCCTTGTAGTTTTGCAAAGTAGACCCCAATTATCGCAGTTAAAAAAATAAGAGCTACTGTGCTTAAGGCCCCAATTTGTCCGCCTATTTTTATCAATAAAAATATCTCTAAGGCTGGTATTCCAATAAATATTATAAATAATGGGTTCATTTGTCTGATACAAAAATATATGATTAATGTATAATTATCAAATTATGAGTAATAGTTTTGGGTACTTAGATATAATTTTATTAGGTATGATCGCAGGGTTTATCATTCTGCGACTAAGAAGTATTTTAGGCAGAAAAACTGGTCATGAGTCTAAAGTTTATCCAGGTTTTGCAGAAAAAGAATTCAACATACCAAAAAATGAAGTTAAGCCGGCTAAACAAAATTTAGATATTTTAGAGGGAAAAGATAAAAAAGAATTTTTGAGAGGTGCGGAGATAGCTTATGAAAGTATTCTTACTTCCTTTGCAAATGGAGATTTGATTAAACTGAAAAACTTATTGTCATCTTCTATGTTTACGAACTTTTCCGATGCTATTAAATCAAGGAATAAAGAAGGTATAAAATCTGAATTCACTTTTATTGGTATTAAAGACTCATCTGTGGAAAAGTATGAAAAAATCAAGGATAATTTATTTGCTACAGTAAAATTTGTTGCGGAAGTTATTTCTGTAAAAAAAGATAAAGATAATAAAATAATCGAAGGAAATCCTGATAAAATTAAGTTTGTTACTGATAGCTGGAAATTTACAAGAAATGTAAAACAAAAGGACCCTAACTGGTATTTGTCTGAAATTATCAGCAAGTGATTAAGAAAAAAGAATCCAATCAAAAAGATAAGAAAACTTGGGAAGAATATATTAAGGACCCCTTTGATGTTTACGACAAAGATCTAAGTACCTCTAATAATATCCACGTAAAAGAACGCTATAAATTTGATTTACATGGATTTACTTTGGATGAGGCAAACAGTAAAGTTGAAGAGATTATAGAACATTGCGTTAAAAATAAGTTTAGAGAGTTACTTCTTATAACTGGAAAAGGTATACATTCTAAAAGTGATCAAGATGCATATATATCCAAGAATTTAGGAAAATTAAAATATTCTGTTCCTGAATTTATAAAAACTAACCCAGAACTAAATAAATTTATTATTTCAATTAATGATGCTGAAAAAAAAGATGGTGGTGAAGGGGCAATAATTATAAAGTTGAAAAATTTATAATATAAATTTTGATAAATCAGTATCTTTTACTAAGTTTCCTAAATTATCTTGAACATATTTTTGATCAACTGTAATTGTTTCTCCTGCTCTATCAGTTGCATTAAAACTAATATCATCTAAAACTTTTTCAATAATAGTATGAAGTCTTCTAGCACCTATATTTTCTACCGATGAATTTACTTCTGCTGAAATCTTAGCAAGCATATCAATGCCATCATCTGTAAACTCAAGACTGACATTTTCAGTTTTTAACAATTCTTTATATTGTTTTATTAAGCTGTTATCAGGTTCTTTGAGAATTCTTTTAAAATCTTCCTCTTTAAGTGCATCTAATTCAACTCTTATTGGCAACCTTCCTTGTAATTCAGGTAACAAATCAGAAGGTTTAGCTAATTGAAATGCACCTGAAGCAATAAATAAAATATGATCAGTTTTAATTGGTCCGTGCTTTGTGCTTACGGTCGTTCCTTCAATAAGAGGCAAAAGGTCTCTCTGAACACCTTCCCTTGAAACGTCACCCCCAACTCTATCGCTTCTTGCAGAGACTTTATCAATTTCATCTAAGAAAACTATTCCGTTCTCTTCTGTAGCTTTTTTTGCTTCCGTAATAATTTTATCCTCTTCGATCATTTTGTCTGACTCTTGAGCAACTAATATATCGTGCGATTCTTTAACGGTCATTTTTTTCCTTTTACCTTTTTTACCGCCCATAGATTTTCCTAAAATATCTCCAAGATTCACCATTCCAACATTTCCGCCAGGCATTCCTGGTATTTCGAAACTTTGAAGTGGAGATGAAGTATTCTGAACTTCTATTTCAATTTCATTGTCATCTAAATCACCAACATTTCCGCCAGGCATTCCTGGTATTTCGAAACTTTGAAGTGGAGATGAAGTATTCTGAACTTCTATTTCAATTTCATTGTC
>MDTB01224394.1_pt1 | contig 11151 bp, 9 predicted proteins | sample 811161 | NCBI WGS metagenome assembly MDTB01 (sample SAMN05326650, study PRJNA326480) | marine metagenome | isolation source: seawater | place: Mediterranean Sea | collected 2009
AAGTTTTATATATAGCTAGCTCATTTATGTCAGAAGAAAGACGCTTATCATATGGAACAATAATTGACCCTGTTCTTTATGATTGGCAAAAATACTTAATAGAAACAATACAGAGTTTTAAATATGAAGTAATTTATAAGATGCATCCAAAGGGCTTGTTTCAAGAAGACAATAATTTAGGTCAGATTGCAACATATAAAAATACCAAACCTATGATTGAAAGTTTAAAAGACTCAGATATTGTTATTGTAGATTATGCTGGAAGTGCATTTGTAGAAGCATTGTGTGCTGGAAAAGATGTAATTTATATAGATATGAAGCAAAGACAATTTAATAAATATAATTTTGAAGATTTAAATTCAATTGTTAAAATAGTTTCTACCAACCAACAAAATGGTACTTTTTATTTAGATACTGAAGAACTTTTAAACGCATTAAGATCTCCCCAAAAAAATATTGACAAACAAAGAGAGCTAGTGAAAGAATATTGGTTAGAAAGTGATTAGGTCTATTGATTAATATTTTATTAAAATATCATAGTTTTTGGAACAAATATGAAAAAAAAAATATAACACTATGGATAAAAGGATATTTTTACTCTCATTCTTTAGATGACATAATAGATAAATTTTCAACAATCAATAAAAGTGAATTAGAGACTTATTTAAAATCAATCGATGGTCATTTTGCAATTATTGTTAAAAGAAATGATTTAACATTTATAATTGTTGATAAAATAAGAAGCACTCCACTTTTTTTTACAAAGATAAAAGATGACTTCATTATAGATTTTGACCCAAAAAATATAATTAATCTAAAAGAATTTGATAAGGAAATTGATGAAAATGGTAAGCTAGAAATAGCTATGTCTGGATTTACCATTGGAAATAAAACTATTTATAAAAACTTAAAGTGCCTAAAAGCTGGAGAAGCAGTTATATTAAAGGACAATTCATACGAATACTTAGAATATTATAGATATCATGGCGAAATAACTAATAAAATTTTTGATGAATATTTGGATGAGTTAACTGAATTAACATTAAATATTTTTAGGAAAATGTTAAAGCAAATTGGCAATAGACAAATTATAATTCCTTTGAGTGCTGGAAATGACTCAAGATTAGTGGCCTCAATATTGAAACATTTAAACGTCAAAAATGTAAAGTGTTATTCTTATGGAACAATTGGAAATTTCGAAGCAAAATTTGCTAAGATTATTTCACAAAAATTAGGTTATGAATGGAAATTTATTCCACTTACTCACAAAAGTGAAAAAAAATACTATGTATCAAAAAGTTACAAAGAGTATCTAGATTATTCTGAAACATATTGTTCAGTCCCTTATGTTCAAAGTTTATCTACAATACAATATTTAAAAGATATGAATTGGATAAGCCATGATGCGGTATTCATTAATGGTAATTCAGGAGACTTTATAACTGGAGGTCATATTGGAACAAAGTTTGAAAGTAGAAAAGAGATTTTAAACACCACACAAAGAAAAGAAAATGTTTTAACTAAGTTAATAGAAAAACATTTTTCTTTATGGGGTTATTTAAAAACAAACCATAATATTAGAAAAATAAAAAAAAATTTATGGAATGAGATTATAAATAGCTGTGGTGAACTTAATAAAAACCAAAATGATCATCTATTTTATGAATACTCAGAACTAATTGATAGGCAAAGTAAATATGTAATAGGAGGACAAAAAGTATACGAGTATCACAACTTTGAATGGAGATTGCCTTTATGGGATAATGAGTATCTTCATTTCTGGCAAAAGGTACCCATAGAATTTAAAATTAAGCAAAAATTATTCATAAAAATGCTTAAAAAGAATAACTTTGGCAATGTATGGAACGATGATTTTCCAGTAAATAAAAAAACAATTTCTCCAAAGTGGATAATTCCACTTAGATTCATTTGCAAAATTCCTTTTAGTCTTTTTGGTAAAAAAGGTAAACAAGCGTGGAAACAGTTTGATATTAATTTTTTTTTTTATTTTAGAGACATAAATCATATGATGAACACGCAGAATTACTCAGAGGTTGTGAAAGATATTTTTAAAAAACCTAGAAATTATCTATCATGGCATGTAAAAAATTACCTAAAAAAAATAAGTAGTTTAAAATAATACAAATAATATACTAACATAGTTTATATAGATGAAGATACTTTTAGTTAGTAGCAAATATCAGCCTGAGTATTCAGGCTCTGGGTTAAGAGCTCATAGCACATATAGAAGATTAAAAAAAAAATATGATATTAGTTATGATACTTTATCAAATTCAAAACAATATAATGGAAATAAGAAATATATATATGATGATGTTGAAATCATTAGAATATCATCACCATTTAAAATACCTTCAAAAAAATCTTTCTGGCGATTATTAATAATTTTTTTTGGATTGGTTTGGGAAATTTTCTTTTGCTGGAAATTTATCCGAAAAAAAATTAATTATTATAATCTTCTACACACGTTTGGTAATTCTTGGACAATTGGCTTTTTAACTTGGTACTTCTCAAAAAAAAATAAACCAATTATTAGAGAGTTATGTAATGAAATATCTAATCCACTTTATCCAATACAATTTCAAAATTATATGCGAGTTGTATTTAAGAAAAATAATACCTTAATAATTGCAATTTCAAAAAAACTGGAACATTTAGCAAAAAATTTTAATTTAAAGAATATTTGGTGTAGACCTAACCCTGTAGATGAGAATAGATTTTTTGTTGATTATAAAAATAAATATTTCTTAAGAAGCAAATTAACAAAATTTGATCATAATGATATAGTTTTAACTTTAGTTGCAAACTTTAAAGAAAATAAAAATCAACTTTTTACATTAGATGTATTACGTTTACTACCAAGTAATTTTAAATTAATTCTATCAGGACCATTAAACTCTGAAAATAATTTTTATTTTAACAAAATAAAAAAAAAAATAGATAATCTTAGATTGAATGATAGAGTTGATCTTAAATCAGGATTTGTAAATAATTTTGATGAATATTTAAAGTGTAGTGATGTTTTTTTATTTCCTTCAAAATCAGAGGGTTTGGGGACACCAATTTTAGAGTCCCAATTGTGTGGCATACCTGTAATCAGCAACCACATAAAAGACGTCACAGATACTATAATTCAAACAAATAAAGGTGGCTATTTTTTGAGATTAAATGATAAAGAATGGGCTGAAACAATTCAAAAAGCGATAAAAATACCTCAGGAAATTTTAATAGGTAATGCCAAGTATATGGAAAGTTTATGTTCTTCAAAGATAATAGATGATGAATATAATAAAAAAATTAACAAATTAATTTTTAGTGAAAGTTAACATCTTAACTAAAGGTTTCATATCCCCAAATTCTAGAGGGTGGCTGTACCCAATTGTGAAAAATAAACTTAGATTATCTAAAATGGGAATAGATCTAAATTTCTTTTTAGAGAATTCTGAAGATTTTAAATTTTGTGATGCAGTAATTGTTGAGAGTAAATTTTTTAGAGATTATTGGATTAAAGATAAAGAAAAAATATTTGAATTTCTAACAAATTTGAAAACAAAAAATAATAAAGTATTTTTCTATGATCTTGGAGACTCAACTTATTCATGGGTACTCGAAGTACTTCCTTATGTTGATAAATTATTTAAAACATTTGTATTTAAAGATAAGAATAATTATTGCGTCCCATTAAATGGAAACCATATTCTAACAGACTATTATTATAAAAGAGGCTTAATACAATCTGACGATTTTAAATTACCTAAATTTTTAAAGAAAAAAGATGAAAAATTACTAGATAAAATTCATGTGGGGTTTAACTATGTCTTCGCAAATCATAGTTGTAGCTCCAATTTATGGAAAAATGATTTTTTTAATAGATTAACTAGAAGATCTTTTAAAATGTTCAGCAAAATGCTGAAAAGTACCAAAAGTAATGATTTTTTAATTCCAAGTAAAAATAGGACACAAGATTTATCATGTAGATTTTTATTAAATGCATATAGTAATGGGATTAATTTTCATCGAAATGAAACAGCCAAAATTTTTAACAACGATGTGTCAATAAATAAACTTAGTCGAAAAGATTATTTTTCTGAAATGCAAAATTCTAAAATAGTAATATCTCCATTTGGATGGGGTGAGATTAATCTTCCAAGAGACTACGAAGTGGCACTTGCAGGTTCAGTTTTATTTAAGCCTGATATTTCACACATAGATACTTGGCCAAATATTTTTAATGAAGATACAGTAGTTCAATATAAATGGGATCTATCAAATCTTTTAGAGTTAGTAGAAAAAACCTTAAATAATTATGATGATTATATACATTTTGCAATTAGACTACAAAATCAATACAAACAATATTCTTATGAAAAATTTGGACAAGAAAAATTTTGTGAATATTTTATTAATATATTAAAAAATTGATTAGTGAGAAAGATAGTTAAATTATTCCAATTTTATCATTTACGTGCTTTTATTTTGATACTTAGGTTTGTTTATTTTGTTATTTATCAAAAAATTAATCCTAACGGTTTTCTCTTAACACAGATTTATGATTATAAGATGAAAATTCCTTTAAAATATGATGGAATTGGTAGAGCTTTGTATGTTTATGGATCAAGGGAACTTGATCATAAATGGATGATCGATAATGAATTGTCATTAGGAAATGTTGTTTTAGATTTAGGTGCAAATATTGGATACTACGCCATTATGGAAGCAAAAAAAATTGGTCGTTATGGTAAAATTTATGCCATAGAACCTGACCCCCGAAATATAGAGTTTCTTGAAAAAAATATAAAGCTCAATAGCATTGTTGATATATTTTATTTTGAACAGGGTGCTATATCAAATAAAAATGAAAAGGTGGAATTTGTATTATCTTCTAAAACAAATCTAAGTTCTTTTGATCTCAAAAAGAGTAAAGATAATTCTAATTCAATAAATGTACAAGCTTATGATCTTGAAACTTATCTTAAAAATAAAAAAAGAGTTGATCTCGTTAGAATGGATATCGAAGGCCACGAAATTGAAGTATTTGACTCTTTAATTAACTTTTCAAAAGATTTTCAAAATTATTTACCAAAAAAAATAATTTTTGAAACTCATTTTCGTGTCTATCAAAAAAAAAAAGAGTATGTTCAAGAAATTTTAAGTAAAATATTTGAGATTGGATATGAAATTAAATATTTTTCATCACCAAATGAGCCTAGAGAAGTATTGAAGAATAGAGGTTATTATCCATTCAAGATCATTAAAGATTATCCTTTTCATAGAGGAATTTACAAAAATATTAAAAAACAGGACTTTATTGATTTTATCTCTGAAACGGGTGGTATAAGAACAGTTTTGTTAGCATTAAAATAATAATGCTTATAAAATTTGCAATTTATATTTCTAAAATTTCATTTTTAAGAAAAAATTTATTTTTAAAAAAATTTCTAAAAATAATATCAAAAATTATTGTAAAATTAATTTATGGCAGATATAAAAAAATTTCCATAGGAAATAAATATACATTTCTAATTGACAGTAATTTTGCTTTTAGAAATTTTGAAAACTGGGGAGGAAGTCAAAATAGAGGTTTTACAAAACTTTTAGATATTTCTAAAAATAAAAAAGTAGTTTTTGATATTGGTGCTCATATTGGTTTGTGTACACTACCTTTGCCTCATTTGGTATCAACAATTGTCAGTTTTGAAGCTTCTCCAGTAAATGTTAAATATTTATATAAACATTTAAAAATCAATAATATTAATAACGGCAATGTAGTTCCATATTTAGTTGATAAAGAAAATATAAAGAATGCTGATTTTTATGATGTAGATGATGGATTGGGAATTCCATCTATTGTAAATTTAAAAAATAAAAAAAATATAAAAATTAATCACATTAAAGTAGAACAAATTTTTTTAGATGATTTTGTTAATAAAAATTCTGTTATTCCTGATGTTTTGAAAATTGATGTTGAGGGGGGAGAATTTAATGTTCTAGATGGTGCCTCTAAAATTCTAAAAGAATATCGTCCACAAATAATCATATCGTTACACCCACAACATCTAAGGTTATTAGATAGAGATATCGAGGAAATATATGATTATTGTAACTTATATTCTTATCACCTTTTATCCTGTATAGATGAGCATCCTATTTTAAAAAATGAACTTGGCTTAGATGAGTATTATTTAAAACCACTATGATACAAAAATTAAAAAAATTATTTGCATACTTAGGGTTTTTTCCAAATGAAATTAAATTTCATGGGATGCATTTTGATAAAATAAAATCATCAAAAATACTACAAGAATTTTATAAAAATAAAGACTCAGAAATCGAGATGTTTATATTGATTGAAGGTTTAGATTTTAAATCTATGATAGATGCTGGCGCTTATTTTGGATATTATTCTATTTATTTTGACAAGTTAAAAAATAATTCCAATGTGATAGCCTTTGAAGCAGATAAAGATAATTTTAAGCGTTTAGAATATTTTATTAAATTAAATTCTTCAAAAGTTCTAGCTTTTAATAAAGCTGTTGGAGGCAGAAATGTTAAAGTTGATTTTTTTAAACCAAATTACAAAAATATAACAAAATATCCTGCACATGGTCAAGTCGGAGATCCTGCTCTAGAGGAGGCAAATTTGTATAAGGATAAAAAATTTCAAAAGGAGACTATAGAAATGTTGTCTCTTGGTGAAATTTTGAATGAGTTTGCAATGGGTCAAACACTTATAAAACTAGATATAGAGGGCAAAGAAAAGGAGTCGTTATACTCAATAAACTCTGAATTGAAAAAGAGGTCAGATCTAGACTTTATTGTTGAACTCTTGATAAATGATCATAACAGTATTGATATTTTTAATTTAATGCGATCTTGTGGCTATGACGCATATTTAATTACTAATGCTGGTTTGGTTGCTGAAAATGATCGTCCTTTAATCTTACCAAAACCAAATGTGAGTCCAAAAAATCAAAAATTGAGGACGGTTTGGAAAAATCATTTCTTTACAAAACGTTCAAATTCAGAAATTAAAAAATTAAATCTTTCAAAATTTGGTTACAATATTTAAAGGACAGTATTGAAAAAATTTTACATGCATGAATTTGTCAAGTTGAGAGTTATTTACAAACTATATTATGAAAAATATATTAATAAATATTATTAAAAATAAATATTTTTTAACAATTTTAAAAAAAATATTCAAAAGGTTTGAAAAAGATACTTCAATTGAAGCAAAAAGATGGGCTCAATTAAACACTGTTCAATCAACAGAAGAATTTTGTAGTTCTATTGACCCTATTTTATTTAATGAAATTAATGAAGAAATAAAAACTATTGAGGAGCATGCCAAAAAAAAAATTTTAGAGTTACCTGTGAAACTTGGAGGTGCGGGTAATTATAAACTTTTGTATTTTTTGATAAGAAAAATTAAACCACTAAATGTAGTGGAGACTGGTGTTGCTGCAGGATGGACTAGTTTAGCTATTTTAAGGGCTTTAAAAAAAAATGGTAAAGGTTTTTTATATTCAAGTGATTTCCCTTATTTTAGATTAAAAGATCCAGAGCAATATATAGGTTACCTAGCGAAAGATGAAATAAACAAAGAAAATTGGTTTTTAGATATAAGAGGAGACGACATTGCCCTTCCAAATATCATGAGTAAATTAAAAAACAAAAGTATTGATTTATTTCATTATGATAGCGACAAATCATACTCTGGTAGAAATAATGCAATGAAAATTTTAAACTCTAAATTAAACTCCAAAACAATTATAATTTTTGATGATATTCAAAATAATTTTCATTTAAGAGATTATGTGAAAAAAAATCAAAAATCTTTTTGCATACTTGCTTTTGAAGAAAAATATTTGGGTATCTTGAATTATGAGCTATTACTCAGTAATAATTATTAAATTAAACCATGGGTAAATAATTGCAAAAAAAAATTATTCATCAACTTTCACTTTCAGATATAGGAGGAGTACAAAGAAGTTTTTCTTTGTATTTTATGTATGCTTTGAAAAAAAATTATTTCCATCATCGTATTTATAGTATGCATGATTTAATTAGTAATTTTAGCAGTCTAGGGAAATATTATAACAATATTAATCAATCCTTAATTAATAAAATAAAGTTCATTTTTTTTATTTTTTCTAAAAATTACATTATTCATTTTTATAATAATTTAGGTAGTCGTTCTTTAAATAAAATATTAAATATATTTCCTTCTTCAAATATTATTTTTCATGAAAGAGGCGCAGCATGGAATGCGAAAGATGAAGATATCAAAATATACAGGAGCAATGTTACGAATGCTAAGGTAGTACTTGCCAATTCTAATGCATCTAAAATAATGCTTAACAAAAGATTTGGTATAAATAAAAGTAAAATCAAAGTGATTTATAATGGCTTCTTAAATCAAAATGATAATTACATTCTGAAAAATACCAAAAGATATAGTAAAAAATTTAGTATTGGGTATGCAGGAAGACTTGATACTCCAAAAGGAGTACACGTGCTTATAGAGGCAGCTAAAAAATTAAAAAAATATGATTTTTTTTTAGCAGGTAATGGTCCATTAAAAAATTTACTAAAGAATTTAGCTAAAAATAATAAAAATATTCATTTTGTTGATAGAGTAAAACAGCCACTAGATTTTATTTCGAAAATGGACATTATGGTTGTTCCATCAATTCGTGAACCATTAGGAAATATTATTATTGAGTCTGGATATTGTAAGAAACCTGTAATTGCCACAAATGTAGATGGAATACCAGAAATAATTGAAAACGGTGTAAGCGGAATATTAATTACTCCTGATAAAAAACTCTCATTTTTCAAGTTGCCTAAAAATTCAGTCCCAATTCCTAAATTTGTAATAAATCCATTAACTCTTAAATTACAGCCTCCAAAAGAAATTGATCCTAAAAAATTGTGTAAATATATTATTAAATTAGAAAAAAACTCATCACTAAGAAAAAAGTATGGTGAAAAGCTATACAAAACAGTAAGTAAAAAATTTAATATTGAAAATTATTCTAAAAAATTAGAGGTTATATATAAAAATGTTTGCTGATAGATAGTTAACTAATAATTAGAACTTCTTTATAATTTAAATGAATTAATTTATAGATCTGAAGTAAATAATTGTAATACCAAAGATAAGTTATAGAATTTAAATTATATCAAATGAAGGTTGTTCACATAATTACTGGCCTAAATGATGGAGGTGCAGAGCATACATTATATAAAATCTGTAAATATGATAATAAAAATAAAAATATTGTTATTTCTTTAACAGGTCCTGGAAAATATTTACCACTATTAGTTAAACTAGGCGTAAGTGTTTACTGTCTAAATTTAAAGATATTTCAAATTTATAAAATTTTTTATCTAATCAAATTACTTAAATCTTTAAAACCAGATTTAGCCCAAACTTGGCTTGTACATGCTGATTTTTTTGGAGGTATCGCTGCAAGAATAGCGGGTATCAAAAAAGTAATTTGGAATGTTAGGTATTCAGATGTTGAACTAGGAAAAACAAAAATTTTAACTATTTTTATAATGAAAATATTAGTTTATTTATCTTTTTTAATACCTAAATCAATTATAATTAATTCGAAAAGAGGTATGAGAATATATGCAACTAAAGGATATGATAAAAAAAAATTAAGATTAATTCAAAATGGATATGATTTATCAATTTTAAAGATAAATAAAATAAAAAATAAAACTTTTAGAAAAAAAATTAAAATTAAAAAAGAAACACCATTAATTGGTAATGTTTCAAGATATGATCCAAAAAAAGATCATTCAAATTTAATTCAAGCACTTTCATTATTAAAATCAAAAAAAATAAATTTTTTTTGTGTACTAGTTGGAACAAAAATACATAAATATAATTTAAAATTAATTTCAAAAATTCAAGAATTAAAATTAACCAAAAATATTAAATTGTTAGGTCGAAGCAATGATATTTTAGAAGTTATGAACGGTATTGATATTTATGTCCAAAGTAGCAGTTATGGTGAGGGGTTTCCTAATGTAGTAGCGGAATCTATGGCTTGTGGAACACCTTGTGTTGTTACAGATGTAGGAGATGCTGGTATAATTGTTGGTAACACTGGTTGGGTAGCCCCACCTAAAAACTCTCATAAATTAGCTAGAGCAATTGAAAAAGCAATATTTGAAATGAAAACTAAAAAATGGAATAAAAAATGCTACAAAGCCAGATTAAGAATTAAAGAAAATTTTGAAATCATGAAAATGATTAAATCATATAATAATTTATGGAGTCAAATTCATAGAAAAAATAATTAAGAATATGATCAAAAAAAAAAAAAATATTATTGTAACTGGATCATCAGGTTTTATTGGATATTCTCTAGCTTTAAAACTCTTGGAGCAGAGTGAAAATGTTATAGGCGTAGATAATCATAATAATTACTATGATCCAAAAATTAAAGATGCACGAACTACACAACTTAAAAAATATCCTAATTATCAACATTATAAAATAGACCTCAAAGATGAAAAAAATTTAGAAAAGATATTTAAAGATTACAAACCTCATAAAGTAGTTAACCTAGCCGCACAAGCAGGGGTTCGTTATTCTATGGAAAACCCTATTGCATATATAAATAGCAACATTGTTGGATTTGCAAATATCTTGGAGTGTTGTCGTTTAAATGATGTAAAACATTTAGTTTATGCAAGCACTTCGAGTGTATATGGTGCTAATACTAAAATGCCATTCTCAGAACATGATACCACTAATCATCAACTATCAGTTTATGCGGCTACGAAAAAATCAAATGAATTAATGGCACATTCTTATAGTTATCTTTATCAGTTACCTACCACAGGTCTTAGATTTTTTACAGTTTACGGACCCTGGGGAAGGCCTGATATGGCTTTATTCAAATTTACTAAAGCTATTTTAGATGAAAGACCTATCGATGTGTATAATCATGGAAAACATACTAGAGATTTTACTTATATAGATGAAATTATAAAAGGCATTTTAAAAACTCTTGATAATCCTGCCACTGGAAATATTAATTGGGACAGTAACAAACCAGATCCAGCTTCTAGTAAAGCTCCATGGCGGATTTATAATATAGGAAATAG
>MDTB01049286.1_pt1 | contig 11150 bp, 10 predicted proteins | sample 811161 | NCBI WGS metagenome assembly MDTB01 (sample SAMN05326650, study PRJNA326480) | marine metagenome | isolation source: seawater | place: Mediterranean Sea | collected 2009
TCAAGTTTGATCTTCTTGTTTATGCAAACTCTAACTTCGTGAGCATCAAAATCATGTCTATCAAGAAATAAAACACTATTTGTTGCTACAAGTGGTAAATTAAGTTTTTCAGAAATCTGTATTATTTTATTATTATAAATATCCTCATTTTCAGCTTTGATCCTGTCAATTTGCAAGTACATGCGATTATGAAATATATCGCTTAATAGTTTTGTAAGGTTAATTATTTTATCAGGATTCTCAGTCAATAGATTGTTGCCTAAAAAACCAGTTCTCCCACCAGATAGTAATAAAATATGATCATTATATTGTTTCAACTGATCGATAGTAGCACCCGGATTCTCATTAGGTTTTTTTTGGATATGTATTTGACTAATAAGTTTGATAAGGTTTTTATAGCCAGAGATATTTTGGCATAGCAAGACAACTGAACCAAGATGATGCTTTGATAACCTATCTTTTAAGGGGATCTGACAACCAATAATTGGTTTAATATTATTATCAATACATTTTTGATAAAACTTAATTGCTGCAAACATATTTAAGTAATCTGTAATAGCTAATGATTTGACTTTATGCTTCTTTGCAAGCTTAATCAGTTTGTCAATATTTATAGTGCTATCTCTTAGAGAGTAGGAAGAGTGTAATTGTAATTGGGTAAAATCTTGCTTCATTTATTTCTACTTAGAGGTGCAAAAGAATATCTATGGTATATTGATGGACCAAATAGATCTATTGCTTTCATATGCTCACTAGTTCCATAGCCTTTATTTTTATCAAATCTATATATAGGTAGTATCTTGCCAAGGGTTATCATGTAGTTATCACGAAGTACCTTTGCAATAATTGATGCAGCTGAAATTTCTGGGATTTGTGCATCACCTCCAATGATACTCTCACAGTCAACGTCTACATCTGGGATAAACATCCCGTCAATATATGCCAAAGTTGGGCCTATATTTAAATTCATGATTGCTTTCTTCATAGATTTCAATGTAGCATTATGGATATTGAGATTATCAATCTCTTGATTAGTACAGAATCCAATCCCAACAGACCTTGAATGTCTAAGTATATATTTAGACAGCTCAATTCTCCTTTTCGATGTAATCTTTTTTGAATCCACCATTAGTCGCTTGTCTATTGATTTTTTGAGGATAATAGCAACTGAAACAACAGGACCTGCTAGACAACCCCTTCCAACCTCATCAACACCAGCAAAAATTTGACTTGTCATAACTAGTTCACTATATATAATTGAGATATTATAAATATAACAAAAAATGTTAATCAATACTGCATATGAAAAGAAATAAAATTAATATTGGCATTATCGGTATTGGATATCTGGGTAAATTTCACCTAGAAAAGTTTTTAGCTCACAAAAATTGCAATATTGAATGGATAGTTGACTTGAATCCAAAAAATATAAATACAAAATTGCCTCAAAATACTAAAATTACTGATAATTATAGAGATATAGCCGATGATGTTGACGCGGTATCAATAGTAACTCCTACGCACTGTCACTATGAGATTGCTAAGTTTTTTTTAGCACAGAAGAAACATGTACTAATAGAAAAGCCTATGACGCAAACAGTGCAACAAGCGAAAAAGTTATTATCACTATCTAAAAAGAGCAAAGTTGTGCTTCAGGTAGGACATCTTGAGAGATTTAACCCTGTTATGAAAAAACTCAGTCAGGATATTAAGAATCCCTTGTTTATAGAAGTTCATAGGTTAGCGAAATTTAATCCTAGATCTACTGATGTAAATGTTATTTTTGATCTTATGATTCATGATATTGATATTGTAACAAGCTTAATAAAGAAAAAAGTTAAAAAAATATCAGCATTTGGTAAAAAGATAATTACAAATAGTACTGATATAGCTAATGTTAGATTAGAATTTAATGGTGGTTCAGTTGCTAACTTAACTGCAAGTCGTATAAGTCAAAAGAATGAAAGGAAGGTAAGAATTTTTGAAAAAGAAAAATACTATTCTGTAGATTTTATGAATTCAAATATTAAAAGATATAATAAAACCTCAAAGAGGCATAAAGGTGTATTTGAATATAAAGAATTTAATTATAAACAAGCTGATTCTTTGAAAGAGGAGATTAATAATTTTATATTATCCTGTATTGGAAAAGAAAAACCTTTGGTAGATGGAGAGCAAGGCATGAATGCTGTAAAAACAGCTACTATCATTTCTAAATTATTATGAAAAAAATTAAAATATTTGACCTAAAGGAACAATATAAGACTATATCAAAAGAGATTAATAAAAATGTATTAGACATATTATCTTCTGGTCAATATATTTTAGGGAAGAATTTATTAAAATTAGAAGAAAATTTTTCTAAATATGTTGGCGCAAATTATGCTGTAGGATGTAATTCAGGAACAGATGCATTGCTATTATCTTTACGTGCAATGAATATAGGGCCAGGAGATGAAGTTATTACATCGCCTTTTTCATATTTTGCAACCGCAGAAGTTATAGCATTGACTGGTGCTAAACCAGTATTTGCAGATATAAACCCTCATACATTTAACATCAACCATAAATTAATTGAAAAATTAATTACAAAAAAAACTAAAGCTATAATTCCTGTTCACTTATATGGACAAGCATGTGAAATAACTGAAATAAGAAGGATATGTAGAAGATATAATCTCTTTCTGATTGAGGATTGTGCACAATCTTTTGGAGCTAAAATGAATGATCAATTTACTGGAACATTTGGTCAATTTGGTTGTTTTAGTTTTTTTCCAACTAAAAATCTTGGTTGTGCCGGTGATGGGGGCATGGTGGTAACGAATAGTCTCCAAAAAGCAAAAATACTAAAAAAATTACGTAATCATGGCGGTTTGGTAAGAAATAAACATGAGTATATTGGTTATAATTCGAGACTAGATGAAATTCAGGCATCAATATTGCTTACAAAGCTTAAAATAATTAATTCAATAAATAAAAAAAGAATCAAGATAGCTAAGAAATATAAAAAAATGATAGACAATAAAAATATCCGTTTACCATATCAATCTAGCAATGCACATCATGTTTATAATCAATTTACAATAAGAGTTAAGAATCGTAATAATTTTATAAAGCATCTTGAAAAGAATCAGATTCCTTATGGTGTATATTATCCTATACCTATTTATAAGCAGAGAGCATTTAAGACATATAATTATAAATATAGACTCATTAACACCGAAATGATTACAAAAGAATGTATTTCAATACCCATGTATCCTGAACTAGATAATGATAGTATTGAATATATATCGGATATAATAAATAAATACTAATGACAAATAAAAAAAATATTTTTATTATTGCTGGAGAATCTTCAGGGGATCAACATGCTGCAAATTATATAAATATGCATAAAAGTATGAATTCTAATGTATGTTTTTCTGCAATAGGTCAACAGGAAGTTCAGAAAACAGGCGCTGAAATGATATATAATTCAGAAGAGATATCCGTCGTTGGCATTATCGAAGTAATATCAAAATACAAAAAAATAAAAGAGGCGCTTAATATTGCATATGATTATATTAAAAGACAAAAACCTGATCTAATTATTCTGGTTGACTATGTTGAGTTTAATTTAAAAATTGCTAAATATGCTAAAAAAAACGGTGTAAAAGTACTATTTTACATAGCTCCTCAAGTTTGGGCATGGAGAGAAAAAAGAATATATAGTATTATAGATAAAGTTGATCAATTAGCAGTTGTTTTTCCTTTTGAAGAAAAGTTATTTAAAAAATATACCAATAATGTAACATACGTTGGTCACCCACTCGCAGATGACCCAAGACTCAAAATAGATTTTTCTAGTTATAAAAGTAAAACAACTGATATAGGTATTTTCCCAGGAAGTAGAGATTCTGAAATTAAAAATAATCTACATCCAATGTTAAATTGTATAAAGTTATCAAAAAATGAAAATATAAAAAATAAGCGAATTAAAATATTTTATTCGAATTTAACTTCAAAAGAAACAATATTATCATTGCTACCTGCTGACTGGAGTAATCTTCTGGCGGATGGAAGAAATATAGATGAAATTGCTAATTGTAAAAAAGCATTAACAGCTTCTGGAACAATTACATTAGAATTAGCCTTATTGAATATACCAATGGTAATTATGTATAGATTATCTTTTCTAACATTTTTTATAATGAAAAGTTTAATTAAAATTAAGTATATTGGTTTAGTTAATTTAATTTTAGGAAAATCTCTAGGTCAAAGACCTATTGTAAAAGAATTTATTCAACCCGATTATAATGATGAAGTGCAGATTATGGTTGAATTACAGAAAATTGAACAAGATGAAGATTATCGAAAAAATATTGAAAAAGGCTATGAAGAAATACGTAGTTCTTTAAAGTCTGGAGCAGCTAAGAATCTATCAATCCTAGCTCAAAAAATGATTCAATAACTATCTAGTTACTCCTCTTTCACTATTTTTTATAAAATTTAAGAAATAGTCAACTTCTGGTAGTTTAATTTTTAGTTTATGGAAAGAAGCTTGCGCTTGCTCTCTGCCTGCCTTAGATTTTATAAATAATTTAAAAACTTTTTCGAGGGATGATATGACTGAATCATCAAATCCTTTTCTTTTAAGGCCTGCAGAATTAATTTTATATGCTTGGGCATGATTACCAGCAACTAACGTATAAGGAGTAACATCTCTTGAAATTACTGTGCCTAGACCACTAAATGCATAATCACCTATGTCACAAAATTGATGTACTAATGTAAAACCTCCAAGAGAGACATTGTTACCCAATGTAACATGTCCAGCTAAAGATGCAGCATTAGATAAGATACAATTATCTTTGATGACGCAGTCATGAGCGATATGACTATATGCCATAAATAAATTATTACAACCAATTATGGTCTCATTAATACCAGTAACTGTTCCACGATTAATAGTACAATATTCTCTAAATATGTTGTTATCACCAATAATTAATTTAGTATTTTCATCATCATATTTAAGGTCTTGCGGGTCTTCCCCTATAGAAGAAAATTGGTACAGATGATTATTTTTACCTATTTTTGTGTAGTTTTTGATAACTACATGTGGCTCTATTATAGTGTTAGCGCCAATTATCACATTATCATCAATAATTGAGTATGCTCCTATCTTAACAGATGGGTCTATAGTGGCAGAATCAGATACTATTGCAGTTGGGTGGATCATTCCTTTTCTCTTACTGCACCAATAAGTTCAGCAGAACAAACTACATTGTCATCAACTTTACATGAGGCTGTAAACTTATGTACATCACGTTTACTCTGATTTAGTTTGACATCTAATATTAGAATATCTCCCGGTACAACAGGTTTTTTAAATCTAGCTTTATCAATCCCTACAAAATAATATAACAAATTATCTTTCTCTCTCTTATTGCTTTTAAAGTCTAAAAGAGCGGTTGCTTGAGCCATCGCCTCTAATATTAGTACTCCTGGGAAAACTGGATACTCAGGGAAGTGACCTTGAAAGAAAGGCTCGTTATTACTAACATTTTTTTGAGCAATTAAATAATCATGTTCTTTGAACTCAATTATCTTGTCAATTAAAAGAAATGGGTACCTATGTGGTAAATAGTTTTGAATATCATTATTGCTCATTTTTACTCCAGTATTATATTTTTTTTTTAATAGTTTTTGCTAGGGTATCTAGCTCTTTAAATCTAGCCTGATTTTTTCTCCATGAAGATACAGGCTCAACTGTTGTTCCAGACGCATACATTCCTTGTTCAGTAATTGATTTTGTAACCATTGTCATACCATGTATGTGAACATTATCAGTAATTTCGATATGTCCATTAATGCCAGAACCGCCGCCTAGCGTACAGTTCTTTCCTATAATTGTACTACCTGCAATACCAACACAAGCAGCGATAGCAGTGTTCTCGCCTATAATGACATTATGAGCAATATGGACATGATTATCAATTTTAACATTATTAGATATAATTGTACTATCCAGCGTTCCTCGATCAATTGTTGAATTTGCACCTATCTCAACATTATCATGTATAACGACATTTCCAACTTGAGGAACCTTAAACCATAAATCTTGATTTTTTACTAAACCAAAACCATCAGATCCTACAACTGAACCTGAATGGATTATAACGTTATCACCAATAACAGTATCATGATAGATAGTTACGTTTGGATAAATTATGCAATTCTGACCAATAATAACATTATTACCAATCATGGTATTTTTTCCTATTAAAGTATTTGAAGGTATATTTCTAATTTTATGTTTATCTTCAAATAGCAAACTCTTGGAAAGATCTAGTGAATCACTAATAATTTTAGAAAATATCAATAATGGATTATCGGTTATCAATAACGACATATTCGAAGAAGTAATTTTTTCACTGATTGTTTTTGTAGTAATTAAACAATTGAGATTTGTTTTAGCTAATAATGATATATATTTAATATCAGAGATATAAGAGATTGATTTATCACTGGCTTTAGATAGACTGCAAACAGAATTAACCTCAGCTAATTCATTGCCCAATATCTCACATCCATAAATTGAAGATAGTTCTTTTAAGGTATATTTTTGTTTGAGCTTCATTATTGAAGTTTTGAGATGATCTCTTGTGTAATATTAATATACTTTTTAGCATATAGTGTAGTTCCATCTGCTCGTATTATGATATCAAAGTCATTTTTTTCAGCATATTCTGTTATAGCTTTTTCAACAATAGTTCTTATTCTGGATAGTTCCTCTTGTTGTACTTTTTGTAAGTCTGCTTGGATTTTTTCCTGTCCAGATCTAAATTTAGTTTCTACATTTTGTATTTTTTCAACTAAGTCTTTTTTTTCTTTCTCAGACATTACTGTTTCATTTTTTAAGTATTGATCATTCAAGCTATTCCATTCTTGTTCTAGAGTTTTTAAATTTCTAGCTCTTGGGTCGAATTGTTTTTTTACTTTTTCTTGAGATTCTCTATAGATTGGTATTTCCTTGAATAAAGCGTCTAAGTTCACTATGCCCATTTTAAGTTCAGCACTAGCCATATTGGGTAACATTGCTGTCACTAAAATAAGTAATATGACATGAATAGATTTATTTTTTAACATTTAAAAATTTCCTCCTAATTGGAATACAATCGGCTGTGTATCATCACCTTCTTTAGATTTTAATGTATCAACAAAACCAACAGTAACACCGCCTATAGGTGTAAGTACATTAAATTCTATACCGTAACTTGCTCTAAGCTCATTGTATGCGAATTCATTAACTTTCTCAAATACGTTTCCTATATCTACAAATAAAGTTGTTCTTAAAGCCCTTGCGTCTTCTCCTAAAAATGCTGGTGGTGAGAATATCCAATTAAACTGTGCAGTTGATATAAAATCACCACCAACAGCATCACATTCGATAAACTTTCCTGGTACGGCTTTAGCGGCACAAGTGGTTTCTCCTCGGGGAGCATTATAGGTGAGTGGCCCCAAACTTGATCCTTTAAATCCTCTTATAGAACCACTACCTCCTGCAAAATACTTATTATAAAAAGGCAATGATGTGGTTCCAGCTAAACCTGCGCCTATTCCGAGAGTTGTTTTAGCTTGCAAGACTGTTGGCCAGTCAAAGCCAAACGTTTTTAAATTATAGCTTTTATTAGATTCAGTTTTAAACATCAATGTTGTATAAGAGGCGCCTTCTATGCCAAGAAATAGCTCGCCAGCCAAAGAACCCAGAAACCCACTCTCAGCAAATAGTGTTCTATTTCTGGTATCTTTTACATAAGTGCTTTTTAATGATAACCCAAAAACAGTATTACCATGGTCTGATAAATGATGTGTAACAATAATCGGCGAATATGAAGTTGTGGTAAAATCTGTAAAAGAAAGGTCATAACCTATGCCAAAAGTTGATGTCTCTGAAACCGGCATAGTATATAAAACACCTCCACTAAATACATCTGACAAGTAAGATGATGTAGATGTTCCGCTTACATCAGTCTGAACAATACGAGCATTCGTAGTCTTACTAATACCATCTGCTGTATAATATGGATCTGTAAGAAAAAATTGTAGGGCACTTTGTACAGTGCTTTTAGAAGCTACTAATCCCACATTCGTCCCTAATCCTAAGAAGTTATCTTGTTTAAGATTGATATCAAAAATTGCACCATCTGTGTCAGACCAACCAGCACTTACCTTAAACTCTCCAGACTTTCTTTCTTTAATTTTAAAAGTTATATCAACAAGATCATCAGAATTAGATACTTTAGTTTTTTCAACCTCTACATTCTCTACAAATTTCAATCTTTGAAGTCTGACCTTAGATCTTTCAATTCTTGAGTTAACATGAAGCGAGGCCTCAAACTGTCTTAACTCTCTCCTATATACCTCATCATTGGTATTATCATTTCCTATTATGTTGATGCGCCTTACGGTACTTTTTTGTCCAGGATCAATTCGAAATTCTACATCAACAATTTTAGTCGCATCATCAATAATTGGTATTGATTGAACTTCAGGGAAAGCAAAACCAATGTCGCCAAGCATGTAAGAGATTAAATCCTCTGATTGTTTTAACTTAGATCTAGAAAATGTTTGTTTAGGAAGAATTATAGACGATACATTATTAATGACATCAATACTAGGTAAAACTGCATTACCGAATAATTTAAGATCACCAAATTCATATTTTTCTCCTTCATCTACATTAATCGTAATAATAATATCTTTGTTATCATTAGATAAGTTTACTTGATTAGAGAGAACTCGGAATCTAATATAGCCTCTATCGAAGTAGTAATTTTCAATTTTAGTAATATCTGATCTCAATACTGAACTAGAGTATGTATCCTTGGAAGACCAAAACTCAAAAAAATATTTAGTGCCCGATGACATAATACCTAAAATGGTTTCATTATCATAAGCTTTATTCCCTATTATGTTAATTTCTTTAATGGTTGAAGGCTCGCCTTCTTGAACGTTTAACTCTAACGCAACTCTATTCCTATCCAAATTTGTAACTGTTGTTGATATTGATGCATTATATCTCCCTCTATCAAAATATAATCTAACTAATTCTTGCTCGATCTTATCAAATATATTTTTATCATATGGTTGAGTTCTTGAGATTCCTACATCATTAAGTGCTGAAATAATATCCTCATCCTCAATTATATTATTATCTGTGATTGTGATACTAGATACTATAGGCTTTTCAGTAAGTACAATAATAAGATCATTAAAATTTTGAGTAACAGATATATCATCAAAATAATTCGTTTGATAAAGTCTTTTAATTACATTCTTTATCAAATCAGGGGTAATGATATCTCCTGTAGATATATTTGCATATGTTAAAACTGTATCATTAGATACCCTTTCGTTACCTTTAATGATGATATTGGCAATTTTATCTTGAAGCGGGTCATCTTCGGCTATCAAAGGATTTGTTATTAAAAATGATAATAAAAAGAAAAAATTTAAAAATATTTTTTTATACATTATCCGATGAGCCTCATATAATCATTATAAAAAGCTAATATCATTATTCCAAAAAGAATAATAAGCCCAAACTGTTGAGCTATTAATTGTATTTTTTCAGAAACTGGACGTCCTGTTATCATTTCAATAGAGTAATATACTAAATGACCTCCGTCTAGAACAGGGATTGGTAATAAATTTAAAACACCAAGACTAATACTTAGTATGGCCATGAGATATACAAAATAAACTATCCCCATAGAGAGAGATTTTCCAGAAAATTCTGCGATACTGAAAGGTCCGCTGATATTATTAGTATTAGCTTGTCCCGTGAAAAGCTCATATATCATCTTGAATGTCAGTATTGTATAGTCATAAGTTAGATCAAGTGATTTATTTATTGATTCTATAAAATTATATTTAACTAACACTCTATAATCATTTAATATTTTTCTATCTGGTGAAACTCCAGCATAACCATATTCGTTACCATCGATATTTTTAGTAGATGGAACTAAGACTAAATCAATATAATTTCCATCTCTTAAGATTTGAACTTGTAAAATTTCATTTGGATTTTCTTTAAGAATGGTTGAGAAAGAATTCCAATCTAAAATCTGCATGTCATTAACAAGAAGAATGGTATCACCAATTGATAAACCTGCTAAATATGCTGGTGAATCTTCCTCTACCATACCTATAGTTGCTGGAAGATCAGGGATCTTAATATTTAGTCCTATATTTGAGATAATATCTCCCTCTTTTTTAAGAATATTTTTATCATATCGAATAGATATATCCTCAATATCATTAAGATCAGATTTAATTTTAAAATTTAAATCGTCAGAATTAACAACACTGTTTAGAATTTCAACTCTGACGTCTTGCCATCTTTTAGTAGGAGCATTATTAACTTGTATAATTTCATACTTTCCATCTGTTGTTGAGCTGCTTATAGTATGGTTGTCAATTGATGTAATATAAGGCTTCATTCCTGCGATACCTGAGAAATGCACGAAAATAAAAAATATTACAGCAAGTATAAGATTAAAAATAGGGCCAGCAGCTACGATCAAAAACTTTTTATAGACTGATTGTTTATCAAAACACTGATTTAATAAACTTACATCCATTGAATCTTCTGATTCTCTAGATTCTAACATTTTGACATAACCGCCCAAAGGTATTAGACCTATAGAGTATTCTGTTCCGTCTAATGTTGTTTTTTTTGTATATATTTTTTTACCAAAGCCAATGCTGAAGTTAAGAACTTTTACATTAAAAAGTCTAGCTACATAGAAATGTCCAAATTCATGAAAAGTCACAAGGATTCCTATTGCAATAAAAAAACCGGCTATGCTCTGTATTATTTCCATCTAATTTTTATATAATCTGAGATTTGATCTCTAGTTAATTTGTCACATGCCAGAATAGACTTTAAAGTGTTATTTTTCGTAAGTTTCATATTATTCAATGCATGTTCAATTATAACTGGTATATCAATAAATTTAATCTTATTTTCAAGAAATTTTTCAACTGCGACCTCATTTGCTGCATTTAATACAGTTGGAGCATTATGGCCCAATTTCAGAGCCTTAGTACATAAATCAAGACATTTGAATTGATTCTTTTTTACTTTTTCAAAAGAA
>MDTB01200229.1_pt1 | contig 11149 bp, 4 predicted proteins | sample 811161 | NCBI WGS metagenome assembly MDTB01 (sample SAMN05326650, study PRJNA326480) | marine metagenome | isolation source: seawater | place: Mediterranean Sea | collected 2009
TATCGCTTCTTTCTTCACACAATATTAATCACACATTTTTTGACGATGTTCGAGTTCCAGCTTCGTCAATAATCGGCGAAGAAAATCAAGGTTGGCGCCTCATCACCAGCCAACTTAATCGTGAAAGGGTAACGCTTTGCTCATCGGCTCTAGTTGAAAGGTCCATTGATGAGGCATTGATGTGGGCGAAGGCAAACTGTCGAACTGATGGCAGAAGAGTCCTTGATATTCCATGGGTCCGTCGCAATTTAGCTGAGGTTACCGCTGAACTTGAATTTCTTCGATTATTGAATTGGAAAGTTGCTTGGAGCGTGGCAACTACGCATCTTGATGTGGCCGATTCGTCTTCGGTCAAGGTCTATGGAACCGAGTTTTATACAAGGGCTTTTCGAAAGCTAATGCAGATATATAACGAGGTAGCGTATTTGGTTTCAGATGATCTCGACAAGGAAGGGCGATTGGAGTCTCTCTACAGAGGGTTGGTGATTCTTACCTTCGGAGGCGGCACTAATGAAATGCAGCGTGATCTCATAACGATGTTCGGTATGGGTTTCCCAAGAGCAGATCGGTAGGGAATTATGGATTTTGATTTTTCTGAAGAAGAACAAGCGATCAGTGACCTCACAGAACAAATCTTCGAGGATAAAGTCACGCATGAACACCTCCGGTCATTAGCCAAATCGGGAAAGTTTTTTGATAGAGAGCTATGGGTTTCCCTTTCTGAAACTGGAGTCGTTGGCGCTGCAATTGATGAAGAATATGGAGGAGCGGGACTGAGCTTTCTTGGTATTACGGCATTGTTAGAAATGGTCGGTAAGTATGCTGCCCCCATTCCGGTATTGGAAACGATCGTCGCTGGTGCATTGCCAATTCAGAAATTTGGAAATGAAGATCAAAAATTGCGTCTTCTTCCAGGAATTAACTCTGGTGAAATAATTTCCACTGCCGCTTTGATCATGTCAACAGCTATCACCGTTGAAGAAAACAAAATTACAGGATCTTATGATTTCGTTCCGTATGGCCTTGAAGCTGACGTGTTTTTATTACCAACCGATTCAGGTGTTTTCCTAGTTGAAAGCTCTGCAAATGGTTTATCTATGGACCCACGAGAAACAACGACAGGGCATCCACAGGCAGCCTTGACTCTCGAGGATGTTCAAGCTGAGCAGCTCGGGTCAGTATCAAGCGAAGAAATCGTGTCTTGGTTAAAGTTGCGAATCGATTCTGCTATTTGCTCAATTATGACAGGAGTTTGTGAAGCTTCGTTAAATCTTGCATCTGAGTACACTAAAATTCGTCAACAATTTGACCGAGCTATTGCAACTTTTCAGGCCGTCAGCCAGCGAGCAGGGGATGCTTATATTGATACCGAAGCTGTGCGCCTAACTTCGCGTCAGGCCGCTTGGCGGATCTCCGCCGGACTACCTGCTGCTGAACAAGTGGCTATAGCAAGATGGTGGGCTTCTGAAGCTGGTTTCCGCGTTGTACATGCTGCTACTCATTTGCATGGTGGAGTTGGAGTTGATCGCGACTATCCCTTACATCGGTATTTCCTTATGGCTCGTCAGATTGAACTAACCCTTGGAAATAGTGAAGAACAATTGGAAACCTTGGGAAATCTGTTAGCAAAATGAGAATAAAATTCTTATTTAAGACTCCATGGGTCTGTTGAACAATTCAGCAGGTTAGAACAAAGTTCAGATAGCTGAACAACAAATGCTATATTCTCATATTCGGCGATATCATAACCGCCTGTAATTACTCCAATAGCATCACCTGCACTATTGAGAAGCGGCCCACCAGAGTTACCCGAATTAATAGCGGCATCCGTATAAATTAAATCTACTTCCGATGTCCATGGAAGATTATCTCTTCCAATATTTGAAATGGACCCAAAGTTAACCGACCCGATAAGGTTCTCAGGGTTCCCCACAGCCATCACCCAATGGCCAACTTTTATATCCATTGAGGGTTCAAATGGAGTCAACTGTATTGGACTTCGGATAATTGCGAGATCCTTACTTCTATCATGGGCAATGACTTGGCCAATCTTCCATTCGCCGGTCTCTTGTGATTCTCCTACCAAAATTTCCACTTTATTGCGGTTGGGATTCTCACAAGGTTCAATTACATGGTGATTAGTAATTAATAGAATTTCATCACCCACTCTAAATGGCCACCCAGTCCCCGTAAACCAGTCATCGTTTGTCTTGGAAACTGCGCACCATATTTGAACTACTGCCCGTTTTGAAGATTCAACAAGGTCTCCAAGATTTTCAGGGGAGGAATACAAATCTTTAATCTCGCTTGAGGAATCATCTAAAATGTTATTTACTTCAGTCTCAATACTCTCACCCTCTCGATTCTCATTAACGGCTATAGAAACATTGGTTGCTTCTTCGGCTAAATCCCAATCTTCTTGATCCCCCCCGCCAGGCAGTAAAAGTAAGACGAGAAGTAGTATCAGCAGCGATATAAACCCACCGGCAATAAGACCTCCTTTTACTTTCTTAGCTGTTTTTTGCTTAGCAATGTAGCGTGCTCGGGCATTTTCCTCAGGTTCTTTATCGCTACCTTTGCGATCGCTAGAGCCTCGGTTTTTTTGTTGAGGAACATTTTTCTTTAAGTTCGGATTATCTTCCTCGTTGTATCTTCCACTTGGCCTTTCAGTGGTATTTTTTGCTTTATTTTTCCCGGAATATCGATTTGACTGTCGTTTAGCATTTCGGTAATTCCTATCTAGAGGACTTTTACCTTCTCCTGACATTTATATCTCCTACCAGTCCGTCTCTTCCTGATCAACGTGGCCCGTATCCACGACCCCGGACAAACCGCTGTCCCCTTCTTTAAAGAAATCATTTAGGAGAAGCACCTGTGATATGTCTACACGTACCGCTTGCACCATCATCCCATCATTTGATGTGTAATTATCTGTACTAATCAAGTCCTTTGCATGCTTTTCTGCTCCATGTGGCAGCTCGACAGCTTCTGGCCACCAGATAAACGACTCAACATCGTCTGGGGTTTGATAGTTGATCTCTTTTGCGCTTCCGAACACAGCTGGCACCCAGACGCTATTCCCAGTCGGTAATATTTTTGAGAATTCGTTCGCTAGCGACATATTGCTATCGAGTTGTGATCCAATGCCTGAAGCATCAACACGATACGATTCTGGGTCTTCTAAAAAAGTTTTTAGTAAGATTTCATTTAGTTTTTTCTCTGTTGTTGCTCGGATATGCGAATCGAATTCACCTGCATAAACCTTGTAACAGAAAGGCCATCTTCGCCCCTTTGCTGATCCATCAATTGCCTCCTCTAAAGTAACTGGATAGGGACACGATTCAGGGAAAGTAAGGTCACCTGCATCTGAAACATTTGTTGATTCACTCTCTAGGTATTTCCTCTTCATCAGTTCATACACGTTCGTTAGCCAACCTGGAGATGCGAGTTCCAATCTTGATTTTTTCTCAAATTGTTTTCTTCCAGAATCTGTTAATTCAAGTGAGTTACTTCTAAGTTTCTGCAACTGTGTTTCTTCAAGACCTTTGGATACTGGCATAGATTCGTTACGAGATTTCTTTCCATAAGGATGGTTGAATATCCGTGTGATAACTGAAGCTGTACCTAACCATTGGATTTCAAAGTTCTCAATTATTTTGTAGTTCTGAAATTCAAATCTAGTTTCTTCAACCTGCCAAATGTAACGTTTTTTCCAGTCTGCAAGTCTAGTTTCATCTCTGCTTCTAATAATATCTATGATTAGAAATGAAACGAAAAACATTACAAACGCGAATAAGAAGATCACCCAGAATAGGCTGTGGTTATTTTCTTGGATGATTCCTTTCCTGAGATTATTTGAATCGTTCAGCGCTAAAATTAGCAAGATCAAGAGATACGGTGTTCGCACTACCCTAAATAATCGTTGCCCGATTTGATTCCACTCAGTGTCGGCAACGACTTCTGAAAGTTCTGATTTCTGCATTTCAAACTCGAGATCCCCATCTCCCTCTTCAGAAGTATCGATCTCTTCAGCTCTAGCAGAGTTATTCTCTTCCTCATCAAGCTGACTTAGGTCATCGGATAAATTTTGCCGATCAACATCCTTGTTTACAGCAAGCGTTTTTAATAAGGATTTCCCTCCATAAGCAAGTCCGAAAATTAACGCAATAATAAAGGGAAGGACTAATACCGGCACTGCAGCTGTGTTGACTATATCCCATGGGTCCCATGCTGCTAATCCGAAAACAGCGTAGATAGCAAAGAACGAAAGGAGGAGGTTTTGCCTTTGTTTCGATGCTGATGGTGAAAGTATCAACACAAAAGAAAGCGAAGGAATAAAGCTAAGGAACCAAAACCATCTGAACTTTGTTTCTGAACGCCAATTTTCGTGGAAATCGAAGATTGCGTGCATGAAATTGGGAAGCACGAAAAAGGCGAGAACCATGATGAACAATGCTGAATAGAAAGTCCTAGTCACCATTTTTGACACTTCTTCAGAAGATCTGCTTTGGTCTTCTGGTTTGAGGCTTCGAAGCTCTTTCAGTAAGTTTTCACATCGTTGTTTGGATCTCGTAGTTTCATCTCGGAATTTTTTGGAGATAAGTTGCAATAACCCAAGTCTTGCATCAGCACCAGCTTCATTGACATTACTCAGATTATTAATTGCATCCTGAAGATTCTCCTGCTCGCCACCTTCGGTCGTTATTAATGCTGTGCGGTCCAAAGCAACCCATTTGTTATTCCCAACCTCTTGTCGAATGGTCGTAGCAGAGTCGTTACCATCAACTACTCCAAAGGTTTGTTGAAGCACAGAACCCCATCCATCTTCCCCGTCCCAGTGCGTTTCATGGCGAATCGTTGACGTTCTCTCAAGTTCTTCTATTGCATCATCTATCTCAGCCTGAGTTACCTGCCCAGTTCCACCTTCAAGGGGTTCCGGGAGGCATGTCAGCCAAGAGTTATCTCCAATTAAACCTTGCGTAAATTCATCAACAACATTCTTGATATTAGACGAATACCCTTTTGAGAGTGTTTTCCTAAGAGCTTTTAAGTCAGCAATTATTCTATTAACAAGTTTTTTCAAAAAACTAGAGCTATCTATTTGCACTTGAAAGCCTTCGTAGTCGTTTTTTTGTCGTAACTTAAAGTCTTCTGAGTGGATTTTTTCAGACGCGACTTGAGCGAGATAATATGGGTCAGGTGCGGCCACCGATCCTACCGGTGCTGGAAGTTCAGCAGATGTTTCAAACTCTTCAAAGAATGCATTCAAAGGTGAAGATGCCGAGCGAACAAATGACCTAATTATTTGTATTTGTGAACCTAAAGTACCAACTGCAACTGCAGTTTGCGTTACCCTTTCCAAAATACTTCCTTGCAAAGTAACCCAGTAGCCACCAGCAGAAATTATTTCTATCGCTAAATGCCAGAACGCAGACTCGCCACTTTCTCTTGACACACCTGTTCCGAATGCGAAATCATTTTGCCTATCCTCGGGGATAACCACGAGTCGTGAATCAGCTTGTCCCGTAAGGAAATCTGAAGGACTTCCGAATTCTCGGTACCAGGGAAAATACAGACGGTGATCATTAACAACACAGTTTGGAGGAGCGCTGATTTCCAAATTCTGATACTTAGACCTAATGGCCTTCGATAGAGATTGTTGGCTAACTTTAGACAAGTCTGACGAGCACACGCCGATTATGTCAACACGGGTAATGTTCTGGAGGCCCGCAATAGCATGATCTAGATTTATCCCTGATTGCAAACCATTAGATATATGAAATGCGCTTTCCCCCGCTTCGCCAATTTCAAGAATTAGAATTTCTGAGATTTGCCCTTTGAGTGAAAGGAATTGAATTACCTCTATACAGTTTTTAATAAGAAGATCATCTTCATGATAAGCAATGACAGATGTTTTCTGAGTTCCCAAAAATGTCGTTTGGAGAACACTCATTACCAGTCTTCGCCTAGCTTAGAACTGACTTCATCTGGAATGGCTATCCTAATGTCTTCAAGCGCTTCAATAATTAGCTCAACAAGACCTACCCAATAAGGCGGTTTTGACAAGAGCACAGGCTCACCCTTGATTCTGAATACATAATTGTCATATTCCGAAGAAAAGAAATTCTCCCTGTTTTCAATGTAATCACGTAGTTGTTGAATGCGAGCATCAACTGGATCTTTGCCATCAGAATCCTGCTTCTTCAATTCGTTGAAATCTTTCGGCTGAGGTCCTATTGCATTGGGTAGCTTCCCGGTAGCAATCCAATCATTTAACCTTGGGTGAAGTTCTGCATAACTCCAAACTTCCGGGCCCGTTGTTCCGCTGGACTTCCCGTAGTTCCTTAGAGATATGTACGGGGCAAGAGGTATCGTTGATTGCTTTAGGTTCGCTTGTGTAAACGCAAGAGAAACTGATTCAAGGATTGCTGAAAAAATATCTGGTTTTTGGGGTTTAAAATTAAGCAACGGGGAAGGGAATTTGATTGCTTTATTTGTTTCCCAATGCACTATCTTCGCAGCTTCTTTCAAATCAGATGAAGGAGGAGTGACTAGCCCCAAGATCCTGCACGTGAACCATCCTCTAATCATGGCTTTCAATGTTGATTGAGGAACTGGGATATATCTCCTTAGAGGGCGTGCCCTACGGTTAGCCCAGAATTCATGCAATGCATTCACCCCACCAGTTTGAGCTTTTGTTCTCTTATCTGCAATTGGTTTGAATAGAGAGTCAAAGACTAAAGGAGACATAGGGGCATCCAATTTTGTCGTGATGTCTATATGTTTGATTGATTCATCAGAAACGAGAGCCTTCCCCGCTTTGTCTTTCCCAATCGCCTTTAATTTACTTTCTACAACATCTGTTAGGTCATGATTCCCCAAAGGTATTTCGCTAAACGCAAGCTGGGTTGCATCGGCTCCATCAACAGCACCTGCATGTACAGTTCCAAAAATTGCCCCCCCAACGTCAACAAGAGGAGCAGCGGATTTGATTGCAGCATCAAACTGGCTGTTAAATCGGGTCCGTCTTTTCGCAAGCTCAGATTCCGAAATAGGATTGGGGTTAAAGCCATCTCTGTTGGCTAGATAGTAGCGCAACCCAGTGTCAAGATATTCGCCAAATGCTGAGCCCTCTCTATTAATCCAGTGATGAACGCGGTCTCTTAGATCTTCTAACGACATTCTGACCTCAACGATAATGTCTTGTTGTGGGCGAATACTAACTTGATCTAAAGATGGCCACCATCCGTCATTTACTACAGCAACACTAAACAAATGCTCCAAATCCTCATTATCTGATCGTTCTTGTAACTGTTCAGGAATCTGCTCTTCCGCCTCAGCTAACTTTTCGCTGAATGAATTCCCCGGATTATGCAGGTAGTCACCGGCGATAACTGCTGATCGTAAAGCCTTTTTCTGACGATCCTCAATACGGGTACCAATAGATTCACTCAAAAGTTTCTTGAATATCTTCGGAAAATCAGAAGGATTGATAAGCGTGTACTCGCCAGTGTTTGGAAGAACAGAACCTGTGGGTGAATTATCATTCCAACCAATGTAAGAAGTTATCTCTGATAGTTCTGCAAGTGCGATCTCCTGAGCTTCCTCAAGTTGTCTTTGGAGTGGTTTAATTACTCGTTTGCTCACCTCTACACATAGAGCTCGAGCTGACTCAGCTAAGATCACTTCTGTTCTATGCACGCTATCGCGCAAAGCATCATCGACACAGTTTTCAAGGATTTGATTATCCTTTCCAATTTTACCCATTCCATATAGTTCGCTTACATTATCTTCAAAATGATCAGCGGCTTGCTGTGCAGTTTGCGCCTCCCTAGTGAGCTCCTCAAAAAGTTCTTTTTCTAGTTCATGGGACACTAACCTGCAAACCTCTGCTGAGGCTTGAAGCCCACATCGGGCGATGGTGTGCTCTATTGAGTTGAGAATGGAATAGTGAATAGTCCTAGCCCAACGTATCATTTCAGAATCAACAGCTAATTTATATTTCTCAAGCATCAGGTCTTGTTGAAAGCGAATCGTGTCGGTGGTTAAATTAGCCCAACTTCCGCCTTCAGTTTTTTTATCGAATGAAGAGTAAATTTGTTTTCGGACATTCTCTTTATAGTCGCGAACGATTTCAGCCCCGCTTTGTTTCTCATCCCCTCCTTTAGGGTCAAGAGCATCTTGAACTTGATTCTCTTCAGCTGTGAGCTCCGATAACCCTGCATTCCTCAAAAACGCTGGTTTGTGATGTTTAGCTATCTCTTTCGCTATCACGTCAGGGTCGTTGTTCTTCAACTGTTGTTGAAGAGAGTTAGCTTCAGGAGACATGTAGTGGTACTGGCTTAAATGCTCAAGTACCAATTTCAGAATTCTCTGCGTGGAATACTCTTTTAGTAAATCCGTACCAACTGAGAGTCGGGAATACCCGAGACTGCTAAACACTGGAAGACCTTGCTCCTCCAAGGGGCCATCGTTAACAAGAAGGTCAGAAGTCGTATGCGTTCCTGCTCGCAACACAGCTGATTGGTGCCAGTTACCAATTGTATGCGCAATGAAATCACTGTATACAGACTTATCTGTCATCATGGAGACGATAGATCTTCCTACCATTTCAAAAAGTCTTTCTGGCGTCCCATGATCAATTCCTTTTTTATTTACCCTTCCTATTAAGAAAGGGTAAGCGGGGCCACTTTTGTGAAGAGTTTCTGAGAGTCCTGCAAATTCTAGAACAGTATCGGTAATTTTAGGTACCAAATTGGTACTCTCTACCCCAGGGTTTCCCCCATACCAATACCCATTCAAAACCTCTGAAACTGCTGCTAGAGCATTGGGCTGAACACCACCAATTGACCCGGATGCCAGACTCTCAAAAACCTCCGGAGTGTATAAGACAGCAAATGTTTCTTCTCCTAATGAGTCGTCAAGGGCTCTTATTATGTCGCATACTTCCATTAATAGTCCGGCTCCTGAACCTCCTGCTAGAGAGGAGACAATAAAAACATGGAGAGGAGGAGTCCCACCTGAACTAGTGCCAGTCATTTGAAACTCGAGCTCTTGAAGGGGAGTATTCACATCTCCATTTAAACGCTGCAACCTATTCTCAATATCATTTTTAATAGTTGCTGCAGAATACATTGCTACCGTTCGCCCAACTGCACGAAACTGTCCCGCTCCTTTACTAAGGCCAACAGTTATTCCTTGGGGATTTACTCTCCATCCCTCTAATTCCGGAGCGAAAACCGGATTAGAGTCAATAACTTGCTGGACATCATTTAGGGTTAGACCAGCACCAATCAAGCCTTCATATTCATGTGCGTCCAATTGAGGAATTATGTGATTTAGCTCTGAACCATCAGCATTTGTTGGAGTGTCAATATTGAGAAATTGCCAAGCATCTGGAATTCTAGGGTCATCAATTCCCTTATCTTCCATCATTTTTAGCAGATCTCTCTTGAGGAAACGAAGAGTCTTTCCTCCTGAACCACCTAATCCAATGAATAAATATCTGCTAAACATCCAATTCCTCCCTCAATGATCTTATTAGTGTTATCCCCCAGCACCAAAATACTCTTAAATATCGTCATATCTTCCTCCGCCCTTGGGTTTATCTCTCACAGAAGGATCATGTTCTGAGCCTGTTCTATCAGAGTTTCTCTTGGGTTTAGTGTTCCTCTCTTTGTAGTGTTTATCCCTATCTCTACCTTTACTTTGATCTGCCTTATTTTTCTTAATTTCTTTGATCTTTGAGTTTGTTTTCCTCTTCGGTAGTAGATCCTTCAGCTTAGAAACTAGAAGACTTACCGTTGAACCGTTTTTGGCTCCTGAAATAGCTTGATCATCAAGGTAGTGCCCAGAATCGTCAAGTAATTTTATAGCTTCTTCTTTTAGCTTTTCAGAGTCCCCTCCACTATCTATGGGCTGGGAAATTGGTTGAATGAAATACGCAACACCCTCAGTTCTGTGAGTATTCGAATCAGTTCTAACCCCGACTATTGTTGCTTTTGAAAAATCATATTTCATGCTTCCAGGCTTAGGACCTTTTTTCCACCCTACATATGCCCAGCCTTTGCGTTCTACTTGTGCCCACCCTCCGGACAAAACTTTATGTGGTTGCCAAATGGGCGGTAGATGTGAAGTAAGTTTCATCTGATCAAATTTCAGCTCATACTGTTTGTCTTTAATGACTAGATTGTTCCAATCACCTGCATCATGATTCAAACGGTCCCAATTCTGAAGGGTTTCGGAACGAAATTTTGAACTATTATCAATCCGTTCAATGTCAAGCAGCTGAAGTTTCGTCCAACTGTATGTTCCCTTTCTAAATCTTGTGTATCTCCTCATGATGGAATACCAAATCCCGTACATAAGCAATGCCATCGTTAGACTTATCAATAACGCAAATAACCAACTTAATGGATTACTCCTTTTCTTAAAATCCATATTCGCTATTAGGTCACAGTTCCACTCCTGAGAGTCTTCAAGTTCACATTTAATGCTTTTCTTCGAAATTGTTGGGATTTGCACAGAGAGAATCAGCTTATGGTTAGCGCCGCTCCTCTCATAGTTTCCGTTGTCTATTGGTTCTGTGGTCTGAAATAAGAATTGGCAAGCCTGGCTTCCACTATTCAATGAGATTCTGAACGGGTCTGAATCATCTACTTCACAAGAGTCCCCTTTCGGCTTTAGTCCCCATTCAAGTGAATTCACGGGATCATCCGTCTCTACGGTAAGAAACACTTTCCCATAAGGATTTTCACGCATCTCGCAACCAGCATCTCCGTTAAGAGGTTCTTTAGGGAGCTCTCCTCCGTTGCCATTTATACTCAGTAAGTTACTGCTACATTCAACTATCGTGCTAGCAATCTTTCTCAACTCCTCATCAATTATTAACTCTATTTGAGTGCAACTCCGGCTTTCAGGAGCTCCAACGGGAGTTATACAAAGTTCGCCTACTAAATCTTCACAAAATTCAGTTGTGATCTTTATACTTTCTACTTCTTTAGGAGGCAAAGTTCTTTCAAGCAGATTGGTAGGGTCTCCATTTCTATTTGTGCATAGAGAGTCATCGGAACCACCACCGGAACCATCAGAACCACCACCGGAACCATCAGAACCACCACCGGAACCATCAGAACCACCACCGGAACCA
>MDTB01043077.1_pt1 | contig 11148 bp, 13 predicted proteins | sample 811161 | NCBI WGS metagenome assembly MDTB01 (sample SAMN05326650, study PRJNA326480) | marine metagenome | isolation source: seawater | place: Mediterranean Sea | collected 2009
ATCAGGTAAATCAAGAAAAATACAAAAAAGTCTTTCAAACCAAATGGAAAAAGCTAGTGAAGATTTAGACTTTGAAAAAGCTTTAATTTTAAGAGACAGAATTAAATCTTTAAATATTATTCAATCTTCTCAAAGAATTAATGAAGCTAACTTGATCGAAGCTGATGTAATTGCGGGATATAAAGAATCTGGTAAGACTTGTATTCAAGTTTTTTTTTACAGATCTAAACAAAATTGGGGTAACCAAGCTTTTTTCCCAAAGCATGACCCGGATGAAAAATTAAATAATATTATCAATTCATTTATTTCTCAATTTTATGAAAATAAAAGTGTACCTTCATCAATAATCTTATCTGAGGATATTAAAGAAAAAGTTTTATTAGAAAAAACTTTTACTCAAAAAGAAAAAAAACAAATTAATATTTCGGTTGCAAAAAAAGGATCAAAGTTAAAAGTAATCAATCAAGCAATTAAAAATGCTAAAGATAGCTTAAATAGAAAAATTTATGAAAGTCAAAATAATAGAGAATTGTTTGATGCTGTAGCAGGTAAATTTAAGTTAGAAACAAATATTAATTTAATTGAAGTTTATGACAATAGTCACATTCAAGGAACTAATAGTGTTGGAGCTTTAATTGCATATGGAGATGAGGGATTTATAAAAAAAAGATATAGAAAATTTAATATAAAAAATAAACAAAATTTACAAGATGATTATGGAATGATGCAAGAAGTGCTAAACAGAAGATTTAAAAGAGCTGTCCAAGAGAAAGAAAATTATTTATCTTTTCCAGATCTAGTGATGGTAGATGGTGGCAAAGGACAATATTCTGTAGCAAGAGAAACTTTAAATGAACTAGGACTTCATGATATTCCGGTTATAGCGATAGCTAAAGGAAAGTTTAGACATAGTGGAAATGAAACTTTTTTTTATAACGGAAAAGAATTTAAATTTACAAAAAATGATCCTACCCTTTTCTTTCTTCAAAGAATTCGAGATGAATCTCATCGTTTTGCAATTAGTGCCCACAGGGCTAAAAGAAAAAAAGGAATAAGCAAATCTTTACTTGATCAAATAGATGGTATTGGTTCAATAAGAAAAAGAGCTCTTTTAAACCATTTTGGATCAGCTAGAGCAGTTGAATCAGCTAGTTTAGATGAAATTAAATCAGTAGATGGTGTAGAAGAAAAAGTTGCAAAAAAGATATATAATTATTTTCATGAATAAAAAATAATGCTCAAAAAAATACCAAATATACTAACTATTGGAAGAATTATAATTGTTCCTTTTTTTGTATTAGCATTTTATTTGCCAGGTTTTTATGGAGATTTAACTGCTCTTATCCTTTTTATTATCGCTTCATTTACAGATTTTTTAGATGGAATGCTAGCAAGAATTCTTGGGGAAGAGTCTAAACTTGGAGAACTTTTAGATCCTATCGCAGATAAAATTATTGTTGCTGCCGCACTTATTCTTTTAGTTATGGATGGAACTATTAGACATTATGAAGTAATTGCAGCAATAATTATTTTAACGAGAGAAATTCTAATATCTGGATTAAGAGAATTTCTTGCTAAAGGAAAAATTAAAATGCCTGTATCTAATCTTGCTAAACTTAAAACTGTTTTGCAGATGGTATCTATAGGTTTATTATTATCTGGTGATACAGGAAATAAGATAATAAATTTTCAAGACTATAACGCTCAGACTATAGGAATAGTTTTATTATGGTTATCTGCAGTATTAACACTTTATACTGGCTATGATTACATGCGAAAGGGAATAGATCACGCAATTTCAGAGGATAATAAAAATTAAGCTGCTTTTTTATTTCTAACTAAAGCTTGATAGCTTTCATTTAAATTTATAATCATATCACAAACTTTGTACTGATTATCTGCAATACATGAAACAGGTGTAACTTCGGCTGCTGTACCAGTTAAAAAACAACCAACAAAATTTGATAATTCTGTAGGTTTAATTTTTCTCTCATGAACTTTTATTTTTTTAGATTTTGCAATTTCAATTACTGTTCTTCTAGTAATGCCATCTAAAAATGAGTCAGGTATTGGCGTATGAATTTCACCCTTCTCATCTTTAAAAAAAACATTAGCCCCAGTTGCCTCTGCAACATTACCTTCATGATCTAGCATTAAAGAATCAGTATAACCTTGTTTCTCTGCTTCATGTTTGGAAAGAGTACAAATCATATATAGCCCTGAAGCTTTAGTGTCCCATGGTATAGTGTTTGGAGCTGGTCTTCTCCAATTGGAAATATTTAATTTAATTCCTTCAATTTTTAATTTTGGATCAAAATAAGAGCCCCATTCCCAAGCAGCAATCGCAACATGAATTTTTGTTTGTTGTGCTGATATAGCCATCATTTCACTTCCCCTCCAAGCTACAGGTCTAACATATCCATTTTCTACTTTTTGATTTGAAATAATTTTATTACTTGCAATATTAATTTGTTCTTCAGTATATGGAATTTCAAAACCCATTCTTTTAGCAGAATAAAAAAATCTCGAAGTATGTTCTTCTAGTTTAAATATCGAGCCATCATATACTCGCTCTCCCTCAAAAACACAGCTAGCATAATGCAATCCATGGCTCAAAACATGAAGTTTTACATTAGACCAATCTACCAATTCGCCATTGTACCATATTTTGCCAGATCTTTTATCGTAAGGTATCATTTGTGAAAAATAAAAATATTACTAAAAAATATCTTTGTATCTATAATATGTCAATATAACTTACCAATAATGAAAGAACTTCTTTATCTAAAAGACGAACAACTTATGGATTTGATTGAAAAACTTTTTGTAAGTTATAGAGAAATTTTTGCAGACTCCAGAAAGGTTTTAGACAAATATTCTATTGGATTGGCCCATAATAAAGTGATCCATTTGTTGTCTATGTATGAAGGTATATCTATTTCAGAATTACTCAAAAAACTTAAGGTAACTAAACAGAGTTTAAATAGAATTCTAAAAGATTTGATTAAGCTTGGGGCAGTAGATTTTAAAAAAGATAAACAAGATACAAGAATTAAACATGTGTTTTTAAGTAAAAAAGGAGAAGAAATTTTTAATGAAATTTTTACAATTCAAAAAAAGAGGATCTACCATGCATTGCTAAATTCAAAATCTGATGAGGTTTTGAATTTTGATAATGTATTAAGTAAAATAATCAATGGATAATTTTTTAGCTCATATTTTAGTTGTTGATGATGACGAAGGAATTAGATCATTAGTAAAAAAATATCTTAGTGAAAATAAATATATAGTTAATACTGCTGAAAGTGCAGAAGAAGCCTCTAAAAAAATTAAAATAATTAAATTTGATTTAATAATTTTAGATATCATGATGCCAGGAAAAAATGGATTAGAGTTCATACAAGAAAATAAAAAAAAACTTGATACACCCATTATATTATTAACTGCTAAAGGACAGGCCAATGAAAGAGTTAAAGGTCTAGAGATAGGAGCAGATGACTATTTAGCAAAACCATTTGAACCAAAAGAGCTTATTTTAAGAATTAAAAATATTTTGTCTAAAACAAAAAAAAATGATTTAAAAAGAGTTATTAAATTTCAAAATATTAAAATAGATCTCAATAAACAGCTAATTCTTAAGAACAATTTAGAATATAAAATTAATAATACAGAAAAAATAATATTAGAGAAAATGATTAATAATCCTGGTAAAATATTTGAAAGAATGGAAATTGGTAGATTAATTGACTTAGACAAAGAAAGATCAATAGATGTAATTATAACAAGACTTAGAAAAAAAATTGAATTAAATCCTAAAAACCCAAAATTTCTTCAAACCATAAGAGGAGCTGGTTATGTTTTATGGATTGAATAAATTAATTAAAAATTTATTACCTAAAAGATTATTTTATAGAGCACTATTAATAGTTGCTGTGCCTGTAATAGTAATACAGGTAGTTATAACTGTAGTTTTTTTTGATAGCCTTTGGATAAAAACTAACAAAGGAATGACTAGAGCTTTAGTAAATGAAATTAAAACTTTTATAGAAGCTTATAATAATGACAAATATGACAAAAATGAAATTACTAACTTATTTTCAATCTATCAAGATTTAAACATTGAATATTTTGAAGATGAAAATTTTAATTTCAATTTTAAAGAAAGATGGTTCAGTCCAATTGATAGAACTTTAAGAAGAGAATTAAAGTCAAGATTTGGATCTGAAGAATTTTGGTTTAACACTAAAAATTACAAAGAATTAATTGATTTAAGAATTAAATATAAATTTGGTTATTTTAAATTTTTAGTTCCAAGAGACAGGGTCTCGAGTTCTTCAGCAAGACTATTTGGTTTATGGATTACTTTACCTGCATTAATTATGGTTTTGATATCTTTAATTTTTTTAAAAAATCAAACTAGACCAATTACTGCATTAGCAAGAGCAGCTGAAAGATTTGGTAAAGGGGAGCAAATTGAAGAATTTAAACCTTCGGGTGCTGCTGAAATCAGGCAGGCTGGATTAGAATTTGATAGAATGAGAAAAAGAATTAATCGACACTTAAACCAAAGATCTGAAATGTTATCTGGTATAAGTCATGATCTTAGAACACCATTAACTAGGATGAAATTACAAACTGCATTCATTAAAGATAAAGAACTATCTCTCAAATTAACAGAGGATATTAATGAGATGGAAAAAATGCTAAACGAATATCTTCAGTTTACTAGCTTATCATACAAAGAAAAAGATGAGTTATTTAATATAAGTCTGCTAATTGAAGAAATAATAGAAAAGTACGATAATAAAAATATATCAAAAAATTTAACTCCAAGAGTTTATTTTAATGGAAGAAAAAATTTAATTAAAAGATGTATTAATAATCTAATTGATAATTCAATTAAATATGCAAATAAAGTTAATATCGAAATATCAAAAAAAAATACAAATTTATTTATAAAAATAGAAGATGATGGTCCCGGTATACCTGAGAATGAATATGATAATGTTTTTAAACCATTTTATAAAATTGATAAAAGTAGAGCAGATTCTAAATCCAGTGTAGGACTTGGTTTATCAATTTCATCTGATATAATTCGTTCACACGGTGGAAATATTAAACTAGAAAAATCCTCTTTAAATGGGTTGGGTGTTAAGATCTTTTTACCCGTTTAGTTTTTTGCTTTTTTTGAGTTTTGAGTTTTTCAATTCGTTTTTCTAAATTCTCTACCCTTTTTGACAAAACCTCAAATTCCTCTTTACTGGTAAGCTTCATTTTAAAGACTATTTCATCTCTTTTTGATTTTAATATGGTGATTATTTCATCTTTTAAATCTCTAGAGGAAATTAAACCTTGTTCAAATAATTTTGTGAATTTATCAAATATAAACTTAGAATTTTTCATATATTTATTTTATTACATAATATATTTATATCTTATTATTATTTTTTATAATGTTCATTAATAATTTTGACCCAGTCGCTATTGAAATTTTTTCTTTAGAAATTAGATGGTATTCTCTATCATATATAGCTGGTATCTTAATAGGTTGGCTATTGGCTAAATATTTATTTATTAATGATAAAAATATTAAAAATCAAATTGATGACTATATATCCTACTTAATAGTTGGATTAATTTTAGGAGGAAGAATAGGTTATGTTTTATTCTACAATCTAAACTATTACCTAGAAAATATTTTAGACATATTTAAGATTTGGCAAGGTGGGATGTCTTTTCATGGAGGGGTAATTGGAATTATAATTTCAAGTTATTTGTTTGCTCGAAAATATAAAAATAATGTTTTCAAATATTTAGATATAATTGCTTTGGTTGCGCCTATAGGAATTTTTTTTGGTAGAATAGCAAATTTTATAAATTCTGAACTTTATGGTCAAGAAACATCTGTGCCTTGGGCAATTCAATTTGTTCAAGTGGATAATTTATATCGACATCCTTCACAACTTTATGAAGCTGCATTAGAGGGTATATTGTTATTTATAATTTTACTATATTTTTGGAACAAAAATTATTTAGAAAAATCAGGAAATCTTTCAGCACTATTTTTAATTTTCTATTCTTTTTTTAGATTCATTGTTGAGTTCTTTAGAGTTCCAGATGAGCAATTAGGTTATCTAATGTTTAATCTAACTATGGGCCAAGTCATTAGTTCAATATTTTTTATATTTGGTTTAGTCTTAATATTTCGTAAAAATGACCCCCAAAAAAAATCATAAAATATCTCTAGATAAATTTATTAACTATGCACTTTATGACAAGAATAAAGGTTATTATATGAAAAAAAATCCTTTTGGTATTAAGGGTGATTTTACAACTGCACCAAATATTTCAAGACTATTTTCTGAAATGATTGCTATTTGGACAATAAATTATTGGCAAAACCTTGGCTGTCCTAAAAAATTTAATCTAATTGAACTAGGCGCTGGTAATGGTGAAATGATGAAAATCATGATTGAAAGTTTTAAAAAATTTCCATTTTTTTTTTACTAATTGTAATATCTATATCCATGAGATCAGCTCAAAATTAATTAAAATTCAAAAAAGCAAAATTGAAGAAAAAAATGTAAAATGGGTTAATAATTTTAATAAATTAAGAAATTCAACTTGTTTATTTCTTGCTAATGAATTTTTTGATTCAATGCCAATAAAACAATTTATTAAAGAAAAAAATAATTGGTTTGAAAAATATGTGTTATTTACAAAGAATAATAAAACTAAGTTTATTAAAAAAAAAATTAAGATTCAATCTCTGGAAAAAAAATTAAAATTTAATATTTCAAATCGACATAATTTTTTTGAATATTCTCCTCTTGGGGTAAAATATTTGAAAAATATTATAAAAATAATTAAAAAAAAGAATGGTGGTTTGTTAATTCTTGATTATGGATATGATAATGAATTGTCAAAAAATACATTACAAGCCATTTACAACAAAAAATACTCAAACATTTTAGAAAATATAGGTAATTCAGATATAACTTATAATATAAATTTTAATTTATTTAGAAAAATTGCTCAAAAGTTTAAACAAATAGAAGTAAATTTTTCGACTCAAAAAAAATTTTTGACAGAAATTGGTATAAAACAAAGAGCTGAGATTCTCAGCAAAAACAAAACTTTTAAAGAAAAAGCAGATATTTACTATCGAGTTAAAAGACTTATAGATGAAAAAGAAATGGGAAATTTATTTAAAGTAATGTTAATAAAGAAACTAGATAACAATTTTCAAATAGGATTTTAAAATTGTTTAAATCAAAAAAACTTTCAAAATTAAAAAATGTAAAGCATGGATTTTTTAATAAAAATGGTGGTGTTTCTAAAGGAATATATAAAAGTTTAAATTGTGGTATAGGGTCTAAAGATAATAAAAAAAATGTTAAAAAAAACCTTAAAATTGTAAAAAATAAAATTTGTATAAAATCTAAAGAGATTTTTTTGGTAAAACAAATTCACAGTAATAAATTTATTTTTATTAATGAAAAATCAAAAATTACAAATAGAAGTAAAGAAGTTGATGCTATAATTACTAATAAAAAAAATTTTCCTATAGCAATCCTAACTGCAGACTGTGTCCCAATTCTAATTTATGATAATAAAAAAAATATGATTGCTGCAATTCATGCTGGATGGAAAGGAGCATATAAAGGTATTATTAAAAATGTTATAAATTTCATGTTTAAACAAGGTTGTAAATCTAGAAATACAACTGTTGCAATAGGTCCGAGTATATCTAAGAATAGCTATGAAGTTAAAAAAGATTTTAAAAAAAAATTTGTTAAAAAAGACAAAAAAAATATAATTTTTTTCAAGGATAGTAATAAAAAAATCTATTTTGATTTACCTAATTATGTAAAATCTCAAGTTAAATTACACAAAATTAAGAATATAGATTTTTTAAACAAAGACACTTTTATTAAAAAAAATAATTTTTTTAGTGCAAGACAATCTTTACGATCAAAACATGATGATTATGGTAGAAATATTTCAATAATTATGATTAATTAAAGTTTTCAATGAAATTATTAAGTGGAAATAGCAATAAGGCTCTTAGCAAAAACATTGCTAAATATTTAAAATCAAAACTCGTCAATTCGAGTATAAGAAAATTTGCTGATGGGGAAATTTATATTGAGATAAATGAAAATATTAGAGGAAATAGTATTTTTATTATTCAGTCCATCTCATCTCCAGCTAATGATAATTTAATGGAATTATTGCTGTGCATAGATGCATTAAAAAGATCATCTGCAAAAAATATAACTGCAGTTATTCCATATTTTGGTTACGCAAGACAAGATAGAAAAGTTGTTCCTAGAACATCTATATCAGCAAAATTAGTTTCAAATTTAATTACAAAAGCAGGTGCTGATAGAGTTGTTACTGTCGACTTGCATGCTGGTCAGATCCAAGGTTTTTTTGATATACCTGTAGATAACTTATTTGCCACACCAATATTTGCTAGACACGTTAAGAAAAAAATTAAAAGTAAGAATATGATTGCTGTTGCGCCGGATGTTGGTGGCACAGAACGAGCTAGAGCTCTTGGAAAAATTTTAAATCTTGGACTTGCAATTGTAGATAAGAGAAGACCAAAACCTGGTCAATCACAAGTGATGAATGTGATTGGAGATGTAAAAGGCAAAACATGTATCATTGTAGATGATATAATTGACTCAGGGGGTACGATAGTTAAAGCAGCAAAAGCATTAAAAGAAAGAGGTGCTAAAGAAGTTTATGTTTATATTACTCATGGAGTTTTAAGTGGTGATGCAGTTAAAAAAATAAAAAATTCAGTAATCAAAAATTTAGTAATTACAGATACAATAGATAATGGTGAAAAAACAAAAAATGTTAAAAATATAGAAGTTTTACCTATATCTGGTCTAATGGGTGAAGCAATAAAAAGAATATCAAATTCAACATCTGTATCAGATTTATTTAAATAATTACCTTGATTATTTATCAGCATGAGTTAAAAACCTCATTTTTATGAATTCATTAGAAGTAAACATTAGAAACAATAAGTCTAAGGGACAGCTTAATGATATAAGAAATAGTGGTCTTGTCCCTGCAATAATTTATGGCGGAAAAGAGGAAAATCAAAAGATTTCTATTTCAAAAAAATTGCTCAAAACTTTAATTGAAAAAGAAAATTTTTTATCAAGTATTATCTCTTTAAAAATTGATGGCAAAACTCAAAACGTTTTACCAAGGGAAGTTAAGTATCACATCATTAATGATGAACCCACACACGTTGATTTTTTAAGAGTATTGCCGGGAGTTCAAATCAAAATAGAAGTCCCTGTGAACTTTATAAATCATGAAAAATCCCCAGGACTAAAACGAGGTGGGGTGTTGAATATTGTAAGAAGAAAAGTAGAATTAAAGTGCCCAAGTGAAAAAATCCCTGAAAATTTAACAATTGATCTGGATGGTGTTGATATTGGTGAAAGTTTTAAGATTTCATCAATAAAATTAGATAGTGAAGTAGTTCCAACTATTCAGGGAAGAGACTTTGTTATTGCAACACTTGCTGCACCAACAGTAATGAAAGAACCAGAAAAACCAGCTGAAGCAGAGGGAACAGAAGGTGTAGAAGGTGCCGAAGGAGCTGAAGCAGCAGCTGATGGTGAAAAACCAACTGCAGATGGTGGTGATAAAAAAGAAGGCGAAGAAAAAAAATCGACTGAAAAAAAACCTGCTGAAGAAAAAAAATAATCAATCAATTTTGAGAATTAGAATCAATTAATTTATGCTTTTATTTGTAGGCCTAGGCAATCCAACAGCTGATAGTGAAAATAATAGACACAATGTTGGTTTTAAAATAATTGACTCGATTAATAAAAAATTTGGCCTTTCAAAACAAAAACCAAAATTTAAAGGCTTATTGACTACCGGTAATATTGAAAACCAAAAAGTTTACGCTATTAAGCCTCTTACTTTTATGAATAACTCAGGAGTTTGCATTAGAGAGCTGATAGAATATTTTAAAATTGATTCTCAAGATGTAATAGTTTTTCACGATGATTTGGATGTCGAATTTGGAAAAATTAAAGCAAAGTTTGGTGGTTCTGATGCTGGTCACAATGGTATAGCATCAATTGATAAATTTATTGGAAAAGATTATGCAAGAGTTAGAATTGGAATTGGTAAGCCTAATAAAGGTATAGAGATATCTGATTACGTGTTACAAAATTTTGATGAGGAGGAAACATCTGGGATTCAGGAGATTTCGAATAATATAAACGACTCAATTTCAATTTTGATTCAAAAAAAATTAGATTTATTTTCAAGCACTGTTAATAACAAATAATGAGTTTGAAATGTGGAATAGTTGGATTACCAAATGTAGGTAAATCAACCTTATTCAATGCTTTAACTAATTCTAATAAAGCTCAAGCTGCAAACTTCCCATTTTGTACAATTGATCCTAATGTAGGAATTGTTGCTGTACCTGACAAAAGACTTAATAATCTAGGAGAAATTTCTAAATCAAAAAAAATTATTAATACAACAATCTCATTTGTTGATATTGCTGGTTTGGTAAAAGGCGCTTCAAAAGGAGAAGGTCTTGGTAATAAATTTCTTTCTCATATCAGAGAAGTAGATGCAATTATTCATATGATTAGATGTTTTGACTCTGACGATATTCAAAATGTAAATCCAAATGTTGACCCAATTAGAGATATTGAAATAATTGAAACAGAAATGATGTTGGCTGATTTAGAGTCTATTCAAAAAAGACTAGAAAAAAATAATAAAAAAAATATTGATGAGGAGCAGCTAAAAATACTAGAAAACGCATTAAACTGTATTAATGACAATGAAGATATATCAGTTTTAAAAGATCAATATAATAAGAAAAGTATTAATCAAAGCGGTTTATTATCAATCAAACCAAAAATTTTTATATGTAATGTTGATGAACAGAGCGTTCAAAAAGGTAATGGCTATACCAACTCTTTTATTGAAAAATATGGAAAAGAAAATACTCTAATAATATCTGCTGACATTGAAAATCAAATCAATGGATTAGATATAGATGAAAAAAAAAATTACATGGAAATGATTGGATTAAAGAATACAGGCTTAGATATGTTAATACAGAAAGCTTATGGAATCCTAGAA
>MDTB01047959.1_pt1 | contig 11148 bp, 21 predicted proteins | sample 811161 | NCBI WGS metagenome assembly MDTB01 (sample SAMN05326650, study PRJNA326480) | marine metagenome | isolation source: seawater | place: Mediterranean Sea | collected 2009
GTATGTTTCTGTACTGGTATGTTGATTCCAGCAATACGTGCCACTATATGCTCCTAATTATCAGTTTCTAGTGTGTTTAAAATTTGACCGCGAATTCTACCAAACAAATTCCGGCTTGCAATTATTTAAGTCTCAACCTTGACGTTGTTTGTGTCTTGGATCAACGCAAATGACACGCACTACGCGGTTCCTACGTATGATCTTACAATTACGACAGAGTTTTTTAACTGATGCTCTTACTTTCATCTTTAACTTCCAAATATCGATCTAGCGGGGACGGCCAGCACGACCACCCTTCAAATTAGCTTTCTTCATCAATCCTTCGTATTGATTGGACATCAGATGTGACTGAACCTGAGCAATAAAGTCCATCACGACAACTACGATGATGAGCAGTGAGGTACCACCAAAATAAAACGGTACATTCCACTGCAGAATCAAAAATTCTGGCATTAGACAGACCAAGGTGATGTATATCGCGCCGACCGCAGTCAGACGTGTGAGCACCGTATCGATGTAGCGAGCACTTTGCTCACCGGGCCTAATACCAGGAATAAATGCACCTGAGCGTTTCAAATTGTCAGCTGTTTCACGCGAATCAAACACTATCGCCGTGTAGAAGAAACAGAAGAACACAATGGCTAAAGCATAGAACAACACGTACAGCGGTTGCCCGGGAGCCAATGTTGACGCGATGTCCTGCAACCAACCGAAGCCTTCAACACTGCCTGCCCATTGTGCCAATGTCGCAGGGAACAAAATTATACTGGACGCAAAGATCGGTGGTATCACACCTGACATGTTTAGCTTCAATGGCAGATGACTAGACTGCGCCTGATACATTTTTCTACCCTGCTGGCGCTGCGCATAGTTCACCGTAATTCTGCGCTGTCCGCGCTCAACAAATACCACAAAACCGGTCACGGCAATTGCCATCACAAATAACAGCAAAACTAAGCCACCGGACAACTCGCCAGTGCGTGCTAATTCGATCGTGCCGCCAAATGCGGCCGGCAAACCTGCCACGATACCGGCAAAAATGATAATAGAAATACCATTACCAATGCCACGTTCGGTAATCTGTTCACCTAGCCACATCAAGAACATGGTGCCGGTAACTAAACTAATTGCAGCAGTGAATACAAAGCCAGGGCCCGGGTTCAGGGCAATGCCTTGATTTTGCAATGCAATCGATACACCTATCGCTTGGAATGTGGCTAAAAACACGGTGCCGTAGCGTGTGTATTGGGTGATTTTACGTCGTCCTGCCTCACCCTCTTTTTTCAGTTCTTTCAGCGAAGGAATCACTGCACTCATCAGCTGCATGATGATAGATGCAGAAATGTACGGCATGATACCTAGCGCAAATATACTCAATCGTTCCAGAGCACCGCCTGAGAACATGTTAAACATGCCTAGGATGGTACTGCTCTGTTCCTCAAAAAATCTCGCCATCGCCGCCGGATCAATCCCAGGCGTAGGAATGAATGTTCCTATCCGGAACACTACCAGTGCGACCAACACAAACAGTAAACGCTGGTTAAGTTCAGATAATTGCCCTGAACCCCCCAGCTGGGCTGCCATTTTTTCGCGAGATGCAGACATGCTGTGCTGTTTAGTCTTCTATTTTTCCGCCAGCGGCTTCTACCGCTGCACGTGCGCCCTTGGTAAATACCAAGCCGCGTGTATGAACTGCTTGCGTGATCTCACCAGACAAGATCACTTTCACACGTTGGGTGAAAGCAGGCACCAGATTGGCGGCGATTAAGGCGGCCAAATCAACCACCTCTGTCTTGACCAAGGTTAATTCATGCAACCTTAGCTCAGCCGTGAGTTTAGCTTTAGCAGAGCGAAAACCAAACTTAGGCAGGCGCCTTTGCAAAGGCATTTGACCACCCTCAAAACCGACCTTATGAAATCCACCCGAGCGTGACTTCTGACCTTTGTGACCACGTCCACATGTTTTACCCCAACCCGAGCCAATACCACGACCAACACGTTTACTGGAGCTGCGACTGCCAGCCGCGGGCTTTATATTATTCAGACGCATCTTATAATTCCTCTACCTTAAGCATGTATTGAATCTTGTTTATCATGCCGCGATTTTCAGGGGTATCGTTGACAGTCACCGGGTTATGGATTCTACGAATACCAAGACCACGTGCGCAGGCCTGATGTGACTTGAGACGGCCATGGATACTCTTGATTAATGTCACTTGTAATTGTTTGCTCATGGAACTATCTCTACGCTTAACCGATGATATCTTCAACGCGTTTACCGCGCTTAGAGGCAATAGAATCAGGTGACTGCATATCTTCTAAACCAGCAATAGTAGCGCGCACCACATTAATTGGATTACGCGAACCAATACACTTGGCCAAAACATTTCTGACACCCAACACTTCAAACACGGCACGCATAGCACCGCCAGCAATAATACCTGTACCTTCTGAGGCCGGTTGCATATGAACTTTAGCTGCACCATGAATACCGACTTTCGGATAATACAAAGTGCCATCTTTGAGTGGAATATGGGTCATGCTACGGCGCGCTTTTTCCATCGCCTTTTGGATAGCAATAGGAACTTCTTTAGCCTTGCCATAACCAAAACCAATCTTGCCTTCACCATCACCAACTACAGTTAATGCGGTAAAACCAAATTGACGACCACCTTTAACTACTTTAGCAACACGATTGACTGCGACTAACTTTTCTTGAAGTCCATCAGCGCTCTTAGTAGTGATTTCTGCTCCAGCCATAATTTACCTTTTAAATACTGCTTACTTTAAAACTCTAATCCAGCTTCTCGAGCTGCATCTGCTAATGCCTGCACACGACCATGATATTTAAATCCAGATCGATCAAAGGCTACTTTGGTAATCCCTTTATCCTTAGCACGCTCAGCGACTAACTTACCTACCAGCTTGGCCGCTTCTACATTACCGGTGTACTTAACATTGCCTTTCACTTCGCCATCCAGAGAAGACACACTTGTCAGCACCTGCGCAGAACCGTCATCTATAACCTGCGCATAGATGTGACGTGGTGTGCGATTGATACATAAGCGCATGGCGCCCTGGGCACGAATCTTAAAGCGTGTTTTTTTACCGCGACGTATTCTTGATAATTTTTTATCCATGACAATATTCTAGTTACACTATTTCTTCTTAGCTTCTTTACGAATAATGCGCTCATCTGCATATTTCACACCCTTGCCTTTGTACGGCTCCGGTGGACGATAAGCGCGAATCTCAGCAGCTACTTGACCAACACGCTGCTTGTCGTAGCCTTTAATGACTATTTCCGTTTGACTGGGTGTTTCTATGCTGATGCCCTCAGGTACCGGATATTCAACTGGGTGAGAGAAACCTAACGACAAATTTAGACTCTTGCCCTTGGCTTGAGCGCGATAGCCCACACCCACCAATTCTAATTTCTTTTCAAATCCTGTGGATACACCGACCACTAAATTATCCAGTAACGATCGCATGGTGCCCGCCATCGCCACAGCTGATGGAGTTTCTGGTTTAACTGACAGAGTTTTTTCATCCTGCAGGACTTGTACACTCGGATGAACGGCAAGGACCATTTCACCGACTTTACCTTTGGCTGTCACATTCTGTCCATCGAGCTTGATTTCTACGCCAGTGGGCAGTTCGACAGGTTTGTTTGCAATTCTAGACATAATTCTTCTATTGTTTATTCAACCGTACAGATGACTTCGCCACCCTGCCCATTTTCACGCGCTGTGCGATCGGTCATCACACCTTTAGATGTTGAGATAATCGCGATACCTAGGCCACCAATGACACGCGGCAGTTGTTCTGCACTTTTGTAAATACGTAAACCCGGACGACTGACTTTTTTGATTTTGTCGATAACTGGCTTACCCATGTAATATTTCAGCTCAACGATCAGATGTTTTTTAACGCCCTCACCCTCAACTGAATAATCCTTAATATAGCCCTCGTCTTTCAGCACCTTGGCGATAGACTCTTTAAATTTAGAGAATGGCATCTCTACAGCCACTTTATCCGCGCTTTGACCATTGCGGATACGCGTCAGCATGTCTGCGATTGGATCACTCATACTCATACTATTTCCCCTTTACCAACTCGCTTTAACCAGGCCTGGAATATCTCCACGCATGGCAGCTTCACGCAATTTATTGCGACCAAGACCAAACTTACGATAAAAGCCATGCGGCCTTCCGGTAATGTTACAGCGGTTACGTTGTCTTACTTTAGAAGCGTTACGCGGCTGCTTTTGGAGTGCCAGTGCAGCTGCTTCACGCTCTTCGTAACTTGTTGAGGCACTTTTAATGGTGGCCTTTAGCTGAGCACGCTTATTGGTATATTTCTTGACTGTACGTGCGCGTTTTTGCTCGCGTTGTACCATAGATGTTTTTGCCATCGATCTAGCCTCAGTTCTTAAATGGGAAACTAAAGGCAGCAAGTAGCGCCTTAGCTTCTGCGTTATTTGTTGCACTGGTGGTGATGCAGATGTCCATACCACGAATCGCATCTATCTTGTCATAATCAATTTCCGGGAAAATGATCTGCTCTTTCACACCCATGCTGTAGTTACCTCGTCCGTCGAATGATTTGCCATTAACCCCACGAAAATCTCGAATACGTGGAATAGCAATATTGATCAGTCGATCCAAAAATTCATACATGCGCTCTCTTCGCAAGGTCACTTTGCACCCGATTGGCCAATCATCACGTATATTAAATCCAGCAATCGATTTTTTGGATAATGTAACGACTGCTTTTTGACCCGCGATCTTTTCCATGTCTCCGACTGCGTGCTCGATCACTTTCTTATCTTTTGTTGCCTCACCCAAACCCATATTGAGGGTGACTTTCTCAATACGAGGAATTTGCATGACATTGTCATACTTAAACTGCGCCATTAACTGGTCACGCACTGTGTCGTTATAAAACTGCTGCAACCTAACCATTACACATCCACCACTTCGCCATTAGATTTAAAGTAACGAACCTTAGTGCTGTCTTCTAAAGTCTTGATACCGACTTTGTCGCCCTTACCTGTCGCCGGGTTAAACAGCATCACATTCGATAATTGGATCGGCATTTCCTTATCAATTATGCCACCCGTCACGCCCTGATTAGGATTGGGCTTTTGCGACTTCTTGACCATATTGATATTTTCTACCAATACTTTCCCGTCAGCCTGTATGTTCGTCACGGTACCGCGACGACCTTTGTCTTTACCGGTGATAACAATCACTTCATCACCTTTTTTGATCTTATTCATAACGTTGTATACCGACTCTTATAGCACTTCAGGTGCAAGTGAAATAATCTTCATGAATTTCTCTGAACGTAACTCACGTGTTACCGGTCCAAAGATGCGTGTGCCAATGGGCTGCAATTGTGCGTTCAGTAATACAGCAGCATTGCCATCAAAGCGTATCAGTGAGCCATCTGCACGACGTACACCTTTCGCTGTTCTAACCACAACGGCGTTATAAACTTCGCCTTTCTTGACCTTGCCGCGCGGGATAGCATCTTTGACGCTGACCTTTATGACATCTCCAATCCCCGCGTAACGTCGATGCGAGCCACCCAGTACTTTGATACATTGTATTCTGCGTGCGCCACTATTATCAGCCACATCAAGATTTGATTGCATTTGAATCATTGCTTTTTCCCTCTATCCTGCGACTGATTGTTCGACCACTTCGACCAGGGTCCATGATTTCGTTTTTGACACTGGGCGACACTCACGGATAGTCACGATGTCACCGATGGAACACTGATTATCTTCATCGTGTGCGTGAATCTTGGTCGATTTACTCACGAACTTGCCATACAAAGCATGCTTCACGCGACGCTCTGTCAACACGACAATAGACTTATCCATCTTGTTACTGACAACTTTACCCATCAGCGTTCTTATTTTTTGTTCTTTATTTTCCATAGTCTTCTATAATTTATGCACGTGACATTTCATTGAGCACTGTTTTGATACGCGCAATATCTTTACGAATTCGAGAAAACTCATGGTTGCGCGTTGACTGCCCCATGGAATACTGCATGCGTAATTTGAACTGCTGCTTACGCAACTCTATCAACTCAGCTTTCAAGGACTGTTCGTCCTTAGCACGTAATTCTGTAGCACTCATTACATTATCGTCCTGTTAACAAATACCGTTTTAATCGGCAATTTGGCTGATGCCAGTCTAAATGCTTCACGTGCGAGATCTTCGGTCACACCTTCCATCTCGTATAGCATCTTACCGGGCTGTATTTTAGCCACCCAATATTCAACGTTACCTTTACCTTTACCCTGTCTAACTTCGAGTGGCTTTTTGGTCACTGGTACATCTGGAAACACTCGAATCCAGATTTTGCCGCCACGTTTAACATGGCGCGTCATAGCACGACGAGCCGCTTCAATTTGTCTGGCGGTTAAACGCCCACGGCCAACTGCTTTGAGACCAAAATCACCGAAGCTGACTTTATTTCCACTTTGCGCAAGCCCACGGTTTCTTCCCTTCTGCTGCTTACGAAATTTAGTTTTCTTTGGCTGTAACACGATTATTTATCTCTTGGGTTTAGGCCGAAGCTCGTTTAGCGTCGCTTGTTTCATCTTGGTTTTTGCTTTCCAGGTCGAACACTTCACCCTTGAAGATCCAGGTTTTGATACCAATGATTCCGTAGGTGGTTTCTGCCTCGGCAAAACCATAATCTATATCTGCACGTAAGGTATGTAGTGGCACGCGACCTTCTCTATACCACTCCGCACGTGCGATCTCTGCACCATTTAAACGTCCCGCAACATTGATTTTCACGCCTAATGCTCCTAGACGCATGGCGTTACTTACCGAACGCTTCATCGCACGTCGAAACATAATGCGACGCTCTAATTGCTGGGCAACACTCTCGGAGACTAATTGCGCATCAATCTCTGGCTTGCGAATTTCTTCGATGTTGATTTTCACATTATTGATATTGAGGTCCATACGCTTCGCTATTTCTTTGCGCAGCGCTTCAACATCTTCACCTTTTTTACCGATCACAATACCAGGACGCGCGGTATGTATGACTACAAAAGCAGCCCGTGCAGGTCGATCGATTTGGATACGACTGACAGATGCTTGTGATAGCTTGTCTTTGAGATATTTGCGAATTTCCAAATCACTATTCAAAAACTTCGCGTAATCTGCACCTTCGGCATACCACTTGGATGTCCAGTCAGTGGCAATGCCTAATCTGAACCCGGTTGGATGTACTTTTTGACCCATCGTTATCTCAATATATTAGCGTGTGGGTAACAGCCTAGCGGCCATCACTCACGGTTACAGTTAAATGACTTGTACGTTTAAGAATCTTACAGGCACGCCCCTTGGCACGCGGCTGGTGTCTTCTCATAGTGCGACCCTCATCAACAAAAATGGTCGCTATTTTTAATTCGTCAATATCAGCGCCTTCATTGTGTTCCGCATTAGCGATAGCAGAATTGAGTACTTTCTTGACTATGGCAGACGCCTTCTTGGGACTGAACTCCAATATTTCGACTGCTCGACTGACATCAAGACCACGAATTTGATCGGCAACCAAGCGGCATTTTTGCGCCGAGATATTGATATGTTTTAATTTAGCTGATACTTGCATAGTTACTCTCGAAAGTTATTTAACTTTCTTATCTCCAGCGTGTCCTTTAAAAGTTCGAGTTCCTGCGAACTCCCCTAACTTGTGTCCCACCATATTCTCAGATACCAGCACTGGAACATGTTGGCGGCCGTTATGGATGGCAATTGTTAAGCCCACCATTTCCGGTGAAACCATTGAACGTCGTGACCAGGTTTTGATAGGTTTACGATCATTATTGTCGCTCGCCACTTGTACTTTCTTAGCCAGGTGGTGATCGATATGGGGGCCTTTTCGTAGTGATCTTGGCAACGGTCTGTCCTCGTCCTATTACTGTTCTGTGAATACTGTTCTATTTTTTATTTCTGCGCCGGACAATCATATTGTCAGTGCGCTTGTTTTTGCGTGTCTTGAAACCCTTAGTTGGCATACCCCATGGTGAAACCGGATGACGACCACCTGAGGTACGACCCTCACCACCGCCATGTGGGTGATCAATTGGGTTCATTGCTACACCACGTACGGTCGGTTTGACACCACGCCAGCGACTCGCGCCAGCCTTACCTAATTTACGCAGATTATGCTCGGTATTACCGACTTCACCGACGGTCGCGCGACATTCTGATAGTACTTTGCGCATTTCACCGGAGCGTAAACGTAATGTTGCGTGAGCACCTTCACGTGCTACTAATTGAATTGCAGCACCAGCGCTTCGACCAATCTGCGCTCCCTTGCCTGGTTTCAGCTCAACACAGTGAACCACACTACCCACTGGGATATTTCTCAGCGCCAGTGTATTGCCGGGTTTGATTGGTGCCTGTAAACCTGACATCACGGGATCCCCTTGTTTTAATCCACGTGGCGCGATGATGTAACGCCGTTCCCCATCTGCGTATTTTAATAACGCCAGATTTGCTGTGCGATTCGGATCGTACTCTAAGCGTTCAACCACTGCAGGTATGTTGTCTTTATTACGCTTGAAGTCGACCGTTCTGTAGCGTTGTTTATGACCGCCACCTCGGTGCCGTGTTGTGATCCGTCCAGCATTGTTACGGCCACCTGATTTGGTTTTCTTTTCAACCAGTGACTTGACCGGTTCACCCTTGTGAAGTCCCTCAGATACCACGCGTACCTGAAATCGTCGTCCTGCTGAAGTTGGTTTTGCTTTTACTACGGCCATTATCTTTTCCAGTTATTCTTAGGCGTACTTATTCCATACCTGTAAGGTCAATATCATGACCTTCTTCAAGTCGTACATAGGCTTTTTTCCAGTCTTTACGCTTGCCAAAAGTGCGTCCGAAACGTTTCTGTTTGCCCTGCATATTGGTTGTTCTAACCGCAGCCACCTTGACTTGGAACATTTGCTCTACGGCATTCTTTATTTCTTCTTTTTTGGCGTCCGGCAGTACTTTAAAAACATGTTGATTGGCACCATCAGCGAGCATGGCAGATTTCTCTGACACATGGGGGCTGACCAATACTTGTGCGAGGCGTTCTATACTCATTGTAACCACTGCTCCACTTCTTTAATTGCGTCCTCAGTAATCACCACATGCTCGAATTTAATTAGGCTGACAGGATTGATACCACCAATTTCATCAACATCTACATAAGACAGGTTGCGCACTGATAGGAATAGATTGTCGTCGCCCTTGTCGGCGGCAACAATAATGTAGGCAGACTCGACACCAAGATCGGATAACTTAGCGAGCGCATCTTTTGTTTTAGGCTGAGTGACTTCAAACTTATCAACAACACGCAGTCGTTCGGAACGAATCAGCTCCGAGAATATTGACGAATACGCTGCGCGCAACATCTTTTTGTTTATCTTTTGCGAAAAGTCACGTGGGGTGGCAGCAAACGTTTTACCACCTGAGCGCCAGATTGGACCACGTGTCGTACCCGCGCGCGCTCGACCGGTGCCTTTTTGACGCCACGGCTTAGCACCACCGCCGCTCACAGCAGAACGATTCTTATGTGCTTTGGTGCCCGCGCGTCCACCCGCTTGATAAGCGGTGACGACTTGATGCACAAGCGCTTCATTATACTCACGGCCAAATGTACTATCTGATACATCCACTGAGCTACCGTTAGTGACTTCAAGTTTCATGGTTATTCTGCTTATCTGTAAAGTATGTATCTAGGCAGTAACGACTGGCTTAACGACCACACGACCGCCTTTAGCACCAGGTACTGCACCTTTTATTAAAATTAAGTCGCGCTCTGAATCAACGCGAACGACAGTCAAGTTTTTAGTACTGACTTGTTCGCTACCCATATGCCCGCACATCTTCTTACCCTTGAATACACGCCCTGGTGTCTGACATTGACCTGTAGAGCCCGGTACCCGGTGAGAGATGGAGTTACCATGGGTGGCATCCTGTCCACGGAAGTTATGCCGCTTAATGGTGCCGGCAAAGCCTTTACCTTTGGAAATACCCGTCACTTGTACTTTTTGCCCTTCAGAGAAGAGATCGGCCTTGATCTCAGCGCCGACAGCCAATTCAGGCTGTTCAGCATCTTCTAGGCGGAATTCAAGCATGCCTTCGCCAGAGGTGACATTCGCTTTAGCGAAGTGCCCCGTGAGTGCCTTATTCACACGCGAGGGCTTGCGACTGCCATACGCGACCTGCACGGCACGATAACCGTCGTTGTCCTGTTCTTTTAATTGGGTGACGCAATTACTGTCGACGTGCAATACAGTGACTGGGACTGATGCACCATCTTCTGTAAACACGCGGGTCATGCCCACTTTTTTTCCAACAACACCTAAAGGCATAGTCTCAATCTCTTATATATAGTGTTCAAATTGGCAGTATGCCGCTTGGCCGCCTGCTCTAAATGCTAAAACCAGAGAGAAAAAAGCACGCCACCTTATGTGCATAAAGTGTTGATGCCTTTGAGTCGCTAGTTATCAGCGTTTCGCTCGGTATTTTTCACCACTGATCTTGCGCATGTGGCCCGGACAAGTATCACTTGACCGGGCCACAGGAAGCCGCGAATTATTACAGAAATCAGCCTCCATGGAAACTGCTTTCGCGGATTAATTCACGAAAATATCCGATTTATCGGATATTAATCTACCGTTTCATCTAATTCTTGAGTACACCAGCGATATTACCGGTTTTATCCTCATGCGAGGGCCTTTTTTAAGGCCATCGATGATGTCATGCCAGAAGTAGCAAAACCCCCATTTTTTGGGGTTTTGCTTAATATCTCAGTTCAGGCGCTAGTTGAGCTTGATCTGAACGTCTACACCTGCAGCAAGATCCAGCTTCATTAAGGCGTCCACTGTCTTATCAGTTGGATCGACAATATCCATAATGCGCTTGTGCGTGCGGATCTCATATTGGTCACGCGCATTCTTATCCACATGCGGTGAAATCAATATCGTAAAACGCTCTTTGCGTGTAGGCAGAGGGATAGGCCCCTTTACGCGAGCGCCAGTACGTTTTGCAGTTTGTACGATTTCACTCGCTGAACGATCAATCAAACGATGATCGAACGCTTTTAATCTAATACGAATAC
>MDTB01049313.1_pt1 | contig 11147 bp, 1 predicted proteins | sample 811161 | NCBI WGS metagenome assembly MDTB01 (sample SAMN05326650, study PRJNA326480) | marine metagenome | isolation source: seawater | place: Mediterranean Sea | collected 2009
ATATTTCATTTTCAGGGTCCTTACAAACTTCTTCATCAAATTCTAAATCAATGTAATGAGAATTTTTGTTAAAATTACTAGAACATTCACATGCTATTCTATCATCAACTTCTCTATCTTTTAATACATCAAAATAATATTCTACAGAATCTGTTTTTAAAAAATTGTCTAATAAGTTGACCGGGTTGGCTGAAACCATCATACCATCCACAATTTGTGGTATTTCTTTTTCAAAAAATAGTCTTTTTAATTGTGTGGCTGTATAGTTTATGGCACCAGTAAAGTTTGTGACTGTAATAAGGCTTTCGTCAGAGGTCACAATTGTCCCATTTTTGCCTATGTTTTCATTAACAAGACCTAATTGAATTGGCAAGGTGAACGCGCCGGCGACGGCTGCAGATGTGCCAAAGCCAAATGGCATATGCGATATGTCCAACGAATGAGATGAGACATTTCTTATACATTTTGTTTGCGTGGTGTCCTCTGCGGTACATCTCCCGTTATCTGTTTTTTCGCCGGTATTATCTGTGCCTTTATGGAAACTTTCTGTGGGATAGTCATTTTGAAATTTTAAGTTTGTAACCGCAGCTGCTAAATTGTACATTCCGCCAAATAATTGCGTTAAATTACTTTGGCTACCATTAAATTCAAAAGATTTACCACTTACTGTAGTTCCGGGTACCACAACGCCGATATTTGATAAGTCTGACGGATCTTTTCCGTCGACGACAAATTCAAATGTAGCTTGATTTACTCCATCATTAATCGTAATTGTTTTTCCAACTAATGTATCAGGTGTCGCATTCTCGCTAATTTGAATGGTTGCTGTTGCTTTGCCTATGTTTACTGCCTCATCTATAATTTCAAAAACTTCAATATCAAAGTTTTCAGTTAGTAATTGTGTGTTAATTTCATCAGCATAGACAACTAAATCATCTCTTATTAGTCTTATTACGTTTCCATCAACAAACCTTGGAGTCTCGCCGACTGTATCTGGAATATTGGTTAATTCTATTGGATTGCGTGGTTTGTCAATAAGTTTCGTGTAATATAAAGAAACCTCTAATTGTGGAATATTAAATTCTCTTGCTTCATTATCTAATTCAGCATGAGTAAAGTCATATCTTCGCGTGTCTCTAACACTAGCAGAAAGTATTTCACCCTGACAAGTAACAACTTTCCAAGAAGGCGCAGCTTGGGTGTTTTCACCCTCAAACATGGCATCACCAATAGCGCTATCAAACAAAAATTTATTTGTTTGTAGAATATTTTTGTCTGGGGATATATCGTAATCTTGTGGTAAAATTTCAGTGTCCATAATAGCAACTTCAAGATAATTTCCCGGTGGAGTGGATGCCTCTATTTCTTCAAAAGACAATATCCCCTCTGTGTATGAGGTATCATTTTTTATTCTGGGGTGGATTGAGTTTTGTTCTTCATCAAAATCAGCGTATTTTGAATCATAAACAACACCGTCATCATAAAATGAATAAAATGTGGGTTTTAATTTACCAGTTGCGAGTTTTCTTCTACCTAATGGTGTCAATTGAAAATCTATAACTTGTTCTTTTTTGTCAAGAAATTTTGCCATGCTTTACACTTTTATCGTTTTTTTACCAGTATGTCAACGTCCATCTTAATTAGCTCGACAAAAGATAAATAATCGTATGGCCAATTAAAACCAAATTTATACTCTTTGGACGTGGGCTCCTTCTGAACAATCTTTTTGGTTCCCTCGCCAGCCTGATCAGCTAAAAGATCGAAGTATTCTTTTTCGGCACGTTGCTTAACTTTAAAAACCATCCATCGTAAATTACTGTTAGAAAGCATTTCCTCATTTATCAATTCATTGTTTGATAAATTGTGAGATATTTCACTAGTTTTAAAAGTCATTTTTTTGTAATCTCTAGGTGCAACATTCTGCCAAATATATGATAAATCGTCTTTATCAAATTCATAATTAAACTCAAAAACATACATTGCAACAGGTTTTACAGATTTATTATTCAAGAAATCAAACTCTGGAGGAAATACATACTTTTCCATGGCTTGTCTGAGTTTTCGGATTGACTCACCAGAAGCGCTTAAGGAGTCGCCTGCTGGTGTTCTTTGAGCCTCTTTTAGTGCTGCATCAAATCTTCTTTTTGGGATTGAAATAAATTTCTTTCTATTTTTTCTTATAGTTGAATCAGATTTTAATTTTTGAGCGTCATTAGTATTAATTTCTTCCACAACATACGGAACCGCTATGACAGCTTCAGAAACAACAACCTTATCTTTAAGTTGACCTAATTTAGTTGTCGTGTTGTTTGTTTGATCAAACCCGCATAATGTAGAAAGTGATTTAACTTTTTTGTGTAAGTTTTTAGAATCTGCGCTGGCAGTTGAAAAGTTGTTGTAAATTGACTCAGCGCTAACAACTTCGTAATGGTTTTTCAACCATTGTTCAGGAATGTCACCGATTTCCAAAAAGATACCTTTTTTGGGGCTTTCGGGAATTACTCCAAATTGATGCCATATGCCCCGGGGCACAGATGCTGAGCCATAGACTGGTAGTGTAAGGTTGCCATTAGCTGCCGAAATACCGTTAACTCCTTCATCGTTGAAGTTCAACATTGGTGTTTCCCACTTAGGTTGAATAATCCATTTTGAACCAACTGTCTTATTTCTGGTTTCTATTACTTCACCAAATTTATTAGTTGCCTGATCTAAAACTCTTTCAACACCAAAGATATTTATACTACTTGTTAGTTGCATTGAGTTATTATTAATTCTATAGCCATCGTAAATTGATGGAATTGTAAAATCATTACCGGGAGTTTGCCCAGAAAAATGTGGATTTTCTGTTTCTTTTTCAATTGGTATTAAGGCTGTTAACGATGCCCTAGCAGCACCATCAGATCCATTAGTAAACGCGCTGGGTACGGCGACAGAAAGTGCACCAGTAGTTAGAGTGCTAGTGATAGAGGTATTGCCGCCTACACCCGCAACATCCTGTGTCAGTATCACTTTATTGCCATCTCTCGTGGCAGTCATCTTAAGGGCAGATGCATTTATTTTAGCAACAAGATCAATGGCTGTTCCTGCGGCACCACCTCCGTTTTCAGCAATTTGTGTGACTTTGGTGCCGCTGACATTTGAGTTTGCGTCATCATCTATGACAAATGTTACACTAGTCGACTCTGTGTCTATGAGGGTAATGACTGTATCCTCATTTGGTTTGTCGCTAAACGTAAATGTTGCAGTTGCAGCCACATCAGCGGTAGGTACTTTGAATCCGGGATCAAAACGCCAGCTTTTAACTTGTATTTCTGATAAAATTCTTTCTAAATCGTAGGATACACTAGCAGTGGGTCTAAATACCAAGTCAACCCAAGACTCGCCATCATAATATGGCGGCGTGAACGCAGGGTTGTAGCCTTCAAAACTATCTTTTGCAGCTAGCTCAAACGAGCCAGATGTTGCACGAGAACCAGACGGTCTACCAGCAATCGGGGGACCAAACGCTGACGGGCGGCTGTACATTGTAAATGTTTCTTTAAAGTTTTTGTTTCTTGATGGATCTTGTGGTAACGGGAATGACTGTTTTGTTTGCTCACCGTTTGGCTTAATAACCTTTGCTCCGTTAATTGCGTAGCTTGATGCAGCACCAGATACATTGTTTGAATCAATATCAAACTCATAAGTTCTTTCGCCATTATGTGATTTACGAAGTTTAATTCTTGCCATGTAGACTTCATTTTTCTTAAATTTTAAATCATCCGTTACTGTCAATGATTTAAGATTGGAAAGCTCTCCGTCTTTCAGAAAGAAATTACAACATTCACCAAAAAAGTTTCTAGCCATCAACGAATATACATCGTCACCATTGTCATTCATTGACGAAGTTATAACTTCGGTTTCGCTAGGGAAGCCGTTAGCATTAAACGCATCCAAGCTCATTGATGGGTGTGATTCCATATCTAAAAAGCTAATACCGGGTAAATATTTTTTCGGTTCAACAATTGCAGCAAACGGAATTCGCCTGTCCCAATAAGAACCACCATCGTAGCCGCCCTTTCCAGAATCCGCTGATGAAGTTGCATTTTTGATTGTTAGTGCATAACTATGGAGACTAGTATCAAGTTGATCTGTTCCAAAAACAGTTCTATTCATTTTATGCGGATCTGTAACTATTGGATAATCAACAGCTAATCCTGATTTAATTGAGTTATACAAAATACCGGGAGAATACAGCTTGTCAAAAAATGTTTTAAGTAAACCGCCGCCATTGTCTCTTAAGAAGTTATCTTTATTTGCGAATGACTGTGCAACGCCACTGTTGTCCACGAAGCTTACTTGTAATGAGTCATCAAACGAATCATAAAATTGTTCAACCAGATCCAAAGATCTTTGAACAGGGTAGAAGCCCTTATAAGCATTATACCTAATCGCTGCATTACATCTCAATCTTATTTCTTTTGCCGAGAATATATCGTTCTTGTTCATACCCAAGAAACCTTGTAAGAAATCTGTATTAGAAAAATCTTTATAAAAATCTTGTTGAGAGCTACTGAATGAAGTACCGGGAATTTCAAATGTTTCTGTTAAAGATTTATTAATCGCGCCGTATTTAGAGTAATCTCTCACATGCTCACTAATTCTAAACTCAGGAATAACTGCGTAGCCCTTTGCTTGTAATCTCAAGTCTTCTCTAAAATCTTCATAAGTGTTCCACCATGGGTTCGAAGCGGAAGGTACGAACACTGCTGTTGAGTTGTTTTTTACTTTTTCAACAACTCCTGCGTTTTCACCAACTTCCCACACTGCTTCCCCAGCTAGTGCTTCAATTTGTTCTGCTGATGTAAATGAACCTGTGAGTGAGCCTGTTTCGGCAATGTTTGGACCAGAGGGAGATACAACTGAATTAGGTGAACCGAGGCAATGCTTTCTTGCATACAGGGCGCCCGGCTTATAAAAGGTGTGCTTGTCCCCATCAGAATTAATTGTAAAGTAGGAGCCATATGTATTTTGTAGTTCTCCTGCTCTAGTTTCAGTAATGTTGAAGGTTTGTAACGATGCTGTCTCGTCGCCGCGACCAACAGTAATTGATGTTCTGGTTAAAAAATCCTCTGGCGGATCTAATGGTCAAGCGCTTTGGCTAACGGTTACACCAAAACTATTGTTAAAAGTGTTACCAACGGTAATCCTATTGATGTTGTCATCTCTCCAAAATAAATTATCATAGTTTAATCTTTTAACAGATTGAGATACAAATTCATTTCTCATTGATGGAAAAATGTTTTGGGTGTACATAAACCAGTTGAAATTATAATTTCTACCTGCGTCAAGAGTTAAAAGATCCGCGGCGGGCGAGAAGTTGTTTACCCTAAGACCAACTAACTTATTTAAATCTCTTTCATTAAAATTAATTATTTCATTAGTGTTCGTCGCTCTTAACGTGACATTTTGCATTCTATCCGGCGATCTTAAACCCGTTCTGGTTATTGCGCCGTTGACTCTGATATCATAGTTCACCAGTGCTGTTCTACCTTTTAAGGAAACAGGCGGCAGTCTAAAGGTGTTTAAAGTTTGTTTTGCATCCGTTGTGATTACAAGTTCATTGTTTTTTCGTTGCTCGATAAATACCTTACTATCAAATTGATGTAATTTGTTCCAGCCCCAACCATAAGTTGCTTGGCGCTTGGATAATAATTGATTTAAATAATCCGGATTAGCTTTTGATCCGACCAAATCTGTGTTAGTGTAATTTGAAACATCGGTATCTGAGTCAAAACCAATCGTGTTTGTGCTCCTGTTAATCGGATCCACAATTATTATATTCAATTTGTTTGCAGGTTGTGCAATGCTTGATGTGGTGGCGCTGGATGCCGTTACAAAGCTCCAATAAGACTCAATTCCAGAAGACGATGAGCGTAATGGTGAAATTTTTTCAGAGACTTGATAATCAGCATACTTGATATCATTAATATCAATTACTGAGTTATTAATCCAGTGGTATTGGCGATCAGATTGTGGTATCGGTCTAATAATAAAAAAGTTATCGAACCTTGAGCTTGTAGCAAATGTTGTATTTTCTGCATTTGTTGAGACAATAATTTGCTTTCTGTTTCTGTGTATCTTATGAAAGCCGGGCAATTGTTCGTAAGATGCTCCGGGTAAATCATCAGAGGATGTTACAAACAAGGAGTCTCTACCGAATCTGGCTGTGTGTCTTGACAGATGCGAGTTCAGACCATAGTCATTGCCATGAATATCAAAAACCCTAGACGTGCTTGGTGTTCCGCCATGTGGCTCTGGCAAGGTACCAGATGGACCCTGACGTGGCTTAATCACCGATAAGTTTCTGTAACCTAGAGAGTTGTAAACAGAGAACTCAGACGCTCTGAAATCTTGATAGCCGCGGGTTTGAACTTCAATACCTCCGGGTGCTGAGAATCTTGTTACAATAATACTTTTATTCGTCGTTGCGCTTAAGTATCCAATATCGTAATCGTCTATAAAATTAAAATGATCTTGTTCACCTCTATGCCTGCTCAATATTGTTCTTATAACTGTTGAACTTGTTGCTTGTCCAGAAAAAGCTAAACTTGGCAGTGATGGTTGATTTTCAATAAAAGCTCTAGGATTTGAACTAGCACCAAACGAATTAACGATTTCATAGTTGTGTGTAAAGTTTCCGATGGTGGTAGAGCCGGTTGGTTGTCTAATATTTCGTATATTTACCGGTCTTTTCGCTATGTGATCTCGATATAAATAGGCTTTTTGGAAGTCAACATATGGATACGGTACAGTTCCGGGATGCGGGCTGTACTCTGGTGGAGGATAGTCTGGACCAACAAGACCAACAGCACCGGTTTGTGGCGTGTTGTTATCTAACAGATAGTCAGGGGTGCCATCGCCGTCTCTAAGATCTGCGCACGTGCCCAAACGCAGCCGCCAAGCTTCAGGTCTGGTCTTTTGATTATCAGTACCTTTGTTCAGTGCAACATGGCGAGATTGATGTCCACCAACAGCATAATTTGTGAAAGGACTTTGCATTGGTATTTCTAGCAATCTTCCGTATGCGTCGTTATGTAAGTTAGTAATCATCAAGTTTCTACCAACCTTTTCAACAACTTTTGCGTTGTATCCAGTCGTAACTTCTACGTTAGAACTCATAACGTTGAACGGAAAGACCATATCTGATTTGGCATTTTTATACCCAATACCAAGTTCCCAGTCTTTTCCTTGTTGAACATTGAATACTTTTCTATCTTTTGTAATTTTTTCCGGTGGTTGATCAAATTTAGTGCGATTTGTCCTGACCGCTGAATCACCCGAAAAACCAATCATAACATTTAATGGCACAAAAACATTGTCTGTTGTATCTACCGGTCCAGCAGGTCTAAGTCTTGTGGCGGAGAAATCCAAGTTTTTGATTGGTGGAAAGTTAACGCCGCCGCGGACAGCGGAAACTGCGTCAGTAGGCGATAGCTTAACATGCCCTGTTTCGATTTTAAGCTTTCCGACGGCGCTGAAGCCTTTGTCGCTATCGTGATCATCGGAAGTATCAACAAGTCTTCTATTGTTCTTGTCACGCGCTACAAGCTCATAGTCCTGATTGCCTGAAATATCCTCTTCAGCAGCCTGATTAGGATCATACGATGGGTCTTGGGGACCACCGTCAATCGGAATACCTGTTTCTTGGAATCTTAAATTTATATCCGAGTCTATAATATTAATTTTTGTTTTATATTTATTTCTTTCGAGCACATGGCTTTCAATAATATTTTGAACATCAGGTATATACTCAGCTGATGCTGGTATTAGTTGTGAAATAATAGTTGATATTGCATCATCAAACCACTTATAATAGTTTATAAATTTTTCAACATCAGAAACATTATCGACTCTTCTAAAAAACGCAGCCCTAAGTTTTTCCATACCCTTATATCGTTCTCGATATCTATGAACAGGGTGCCCAATAAGATCGTGGAAGTCATTAACACCTGCCATAAAGTCAAGCATTTCTTCTGAAACTGCATTGTATATACTTTTTTCTACACTGTAAACATAGTTTGGTATAAACTCTTCTCTTCTTAAATCTGGGAAGAACTCATCTTCTTCTGAAAACAACTGTATCATTTCTGAAGATATTGGTCTTTCTGGGTTTATAAACTTATATGTGTTTATACGCTTAAGGTTTACAACATCTGATGAATTTGGCTTAAAGTTAAAGCCCAAGCCGGTGTATTGATAGCCAGAAATATTTCCAAGCCACCCAAATTTGTCTCTAGTTTCCGAAGAGCCCGAACTAAAATCTTGCACGGTAAAAGCTCCAGAATCATCTGAACCTGTAACATTTCTGAAATTCCAATTTAAAATTAGCGATTGATTGTTTAAAATATCGTTTCTTGTTGTATTTGTATCAAGAGGCGACAAATAATTCATAGAATCAGACAGACCAATGTTTTCAAAATCATTGGCATGTTGTATTAGATCCGTGTCCTTAATGAATTTACCCCAGAAAGCCACTGATGATACTTGTACATCACTCTTAAATTGCAACTCGCCAGTCAAATTAGTCCGATCGGCGCCGATGAATGCGCGTTTGCGTGCTGCAATCATCGCCCTAGCTGTGGAGTTGGGGACACTTTGAGAAAGAACAAACATATCTCGTATGTCTGATGTCTTAGGGTTAATACCTGTAAATATTACGTCGTAGGTTTCGACAGGGTTAGCGTTGTCTGCCTCGGAACCACTAATTACAAACGTTGATCTTGGGTAATTTTTAGGTCGTAGTCTAATTGAAAAGTTCCATGGCTCATCATCGTAAACGTTTTTATATACAGGAGTTGTGATGTTTAAGCCAGCGATATCAGCACCACCATCGACTGATTCAAAAGTTGCCTCTGGGAATGATGAAGTTAATTGGAAGTAAACGTTTTTAGAGCCCTCAGAGTCTCTGATTGCATAAACCCTAAAGTTACATACATCATCTGCTGCCGATTCAAAAGTAGTTGTTGTTCCTTCTTTTTTGGCTGTCGATGATCCGACTGTTACCATTCCAAAAAGAGATACCTTATCAAAACTTTTATCTCTAGTCAAATTGGCTCTTAAGTGGCTGTAACTTGGAAAGATTATATTGGATTCGTAAGTAAAGCCGTAGGGATTTTGTTCCTCAGCACCATCGATAGAACCTGACACGTCAGCAGAATCTGTGTCATCTAAAGAAGCAGATGCTTGATAAACAACTGCAGTTGTCTGATCTGGGTCGCTAAAATCAACCACATTTTTCTTAAGTAAGTTTAATTTTAAATTGTTTTTTAATAAATATTCTTCATTGTTTGTCTTAACTGTGAGCGATAGGACATTATCACCAATATTAAAACATCTAAATATATTTCTAATGGATTGTTCTGTTCCTTTAGATTTATAAATGTTGGTTAAGTTGTTGTAAAGATTTTGATAAATGATGTTTTTCGTGTCGTTTAAATCATTTTCAAAAAGTATGTCTTTGTTTCTGCCTGCAAATTTTTCTAAAACACTTGAATCAATAAAAATTTCTGGTGAATATAGACCGAGCGATTGCGGTAAGTGTTCAGAAAATGGCAAAGGCTTTGTTGTCCCACTAACATAGTTTAAGTGTCGAAGTTTTGGTAATTGTGAAATCTGAAGATATAGTTTATCAAAATAACTCCCCATTATATGGGCTATGTATCTTAAGTCTGAGTTTTCATTTTCAGCTTCTTCGTCTTGGATCCAGCCCGGCACTAGTGACACTAGAGCAGCGTTATTGTTATAGTCATACGACGAACCAGACGATATAAGTTCAGATTTAAGATTAATTACATCTGGATGATTAGGTCTGATAATTGGATCTAAAAACTCTCTTGTTGCTGCTGACGCCGATACAATTGCTGAGCCAGTTTGTCTTGACCCTGATGCATATCCGGTCCAGCTACCATTTGTTACTCGACCAGCATAATCAAGAACTACGCTATCAGTTCCGGATTCGCCTGTAATTCCTTCGTTAAACTTATAATAAACTCCAAGAGTAGTGTTGTTGATATCTGTATTGGAGCCACCCCTAACTTGAGTAAACCAGTTTCTACCGATTTGTTTTTCGGTTCTTTTAATTTTCCAGTATCTAAACTCATCAAGAGAACCACTTAACCGTCCGGCGCCTGCTGGGGGGGATTCACCAAATGGTGAGGTAACTAATGCTCCAATTCTGGCAACAGTGTCAACAGGCGTAAACTCACCAAAGGTTTTACCAGTAACAGTTGCTGTCTCATGGTGATCACCATTAACATACAGGTTGATGATAAAATTGCTACCAGAGTTATGCATTGATAATGCATAATGGTTAAAGTCTCCAAGATTTTCATGTAGCGAAGTTGCACCAATAGTTTGTCTGTTGACTCTAACCGAATTGCCGTCTGATGTGGAGCCTGATTCAATTGTGATGACAAATGGTTTTAAGGCAGCGTTTCCTGAGTCATCGTCAGACACAGTGCCTGTTAATTCAACTCTAAGTCGTCCATAATCTACACTAGATGAGTTTTGATTATTCCATAAGTCAAATAGAACCTGATAACTACTTAAAGGCTTTCCAACCCTATCGGAGTTGTCGGTCATTGAGCCAGTTTTAAGCCAAAACTCTACTGTAACTCCGTCATCAAAATTGGCTCTTAAATTAGATGTGCGAGTACCAGATCCATAATCCGATGGAAGACCTTCGGTTTGATAAATTGTTTCATCATATATATTAGAAGCATTGTAGCTGCTGTTATATGGATTGGGAAGCAGGTCTTTTAATTTTAAACTTGTTGCTGAGCCGGTGCCCGGTCCGCCCTTTAAATCAATATACTCGTTTGTGGTTGGAACACCATAGCCGTCTGTTTTTGTGCTTACAGAATACCCATCTTTCGCTAAAGTAATAAACCCGTTTGTTCTTGGATATTTGTTATCAAACAAGTACTTTTCAATGTCCAGAGACTTATTTAAAAATTTATTTATCTCAGCTTCAGATCCATCGTAAGGATAAAAATCTAAGATTCTAGTGAACGCTGATTCATAGTAAAGCCTAGCAGAGCCAAACTTTACAAAATTTTCTGGCTCAGAATAATCAATCTGCGGTATAAACCGCTTGTGATCATCAT
>MDTB01223415.1_pt1 | contig 11145 bp, 12 predicted proteins | sample 811161 | NCBI WGS metagenome assembly MDTB01 (sample SAMN05326650, study PRJNA326480) | marine metagenome | isolation source: seawater | place: Mediterranean Sea | collected 2009
CCTAAAACGACGAGCCAAAACTACTAAATTTCTGGGCGAAAGCCTAGAAATTTAAGTGGTTCTTCTCCAAAAAAATCTTGAGAACAAATAGAACAATATTACCCCCACAAAATAATTCCATTCCAACGCATGTTTAAATTGAGTGTTACCCGATGTTAATAGTATAGGCAAGCTAAGTATACCAATTGTAGCAAGTATAATTACCAAAATAATTTTAAGAGTTAAAATTTTTTTGTTAATTAATTTTTCTAGTTTAGATTTAATTTTATAAAAATGATAAACTAAAATTCCTTGAGCAATAATCTCAAATATAATAAACAACAAAAGCACAACTCTTCTAAAAAGTTTATATACTTGAATATCAAATTTTACACCGAGTAATATTGAGTGAATTACTAAAAAAATTGCAGACAAGATCCCAAATATTTTAAATTTATAATTAATTTTAGTTAAATTAAGATTATTTATTAGTTGATTGTTATTTTTCCAATAAATATACAAAAAAAAAGCAGTCAAAAACATAGCTGGTTTAAATATCAAAAATTGCGGGAATGTTCTTGAAGCTCTACTTATTGATAAACCGCCATCAAAATATGGAATAGAAAAATTTGACCTTCCAATCATATCGACTGTAAAAAATGTATTTTCAAGAAATTCTGGATTTTGTGAAATTATTAAACACAAATTTATCGCTATTAATGGAATAAGAAAAATCCATAAACTCAATTTTCTTATTTGAGTTATTTCTTTCATAGATATAATAAATGATTATTTTCTCTTATTTCTTTTTCTGGCTCTTCTTTTTTTTGAGCCAATTTTCCTTCGTCCTCTATGTTTTTTGGGGTAACCCATATTTTTGCCTCCTTTTATATATTTTGTTGTATAAAACTTATGTAAGTTCCAATTATACTTATTTTATGAAAAAGTCTATAAGCACATTTTTAAAACATCCTACAAAAGATAGCACCAATAGGTCGGCTAACCCCCCAGTAACTAGAGCATCCACTATTCTTTTTAATTCCATGCAGGAACTATCTCTTCATGAAAAAAAGACTAAAACAAATAAGAAAATAAACTACTATAGCTATGGAAGATATGGAAGCACCACAACAATTGAATTAGAAAATATACTTAAAAAATTAGAAGAAGCCTATCACGTTTTTCTTACTGGAACTGGATTCGGAGGAGTTGCTCTTGGAATTATGAGTATATGTAGACCTGGAGACGAGATTTTGGTTTCTGATAATGTTTACGGTCCAACCAAAGAAATATCAGAGCATCTAATCAAAGAATTCAATATAGAAGCAAAATTTTATGATCCAGATAATTTTGACGACTTAAAAAATAAAATTACAAAAAAAACTAAGATGATTTTGGTAGAAAATCCAGGTAGTAACACTTTTGAATTTCAAGACCTTTCAAAAATTGTCAAATTAGCAAAAAGAAAAAAAATTATAACTTTTCTTGATAATACTTGGGGGACACCTTTATACCTTAAACCTTTAAAACTTGGTTTTGACATGTCTTTTTGTTCTGCAACTAAATATTTTTCGGGACATTCAGATGCAATGGGAGGCTCACTTGCTGTTAACAAAAAAGTTTTCAAAAAAGTTATGTTTTTTTATAAATTATCAGGCTACAGAATGGCTGCCGACGAAGCATACCTTATTATAAGGGGCTTAAGGACTTTAGACATAAGACTTAAAAAGCATTTTGAAAATACAAAAATTATTATAAATTTTTTAAAAAAACAAAAAAAAATAATTGAAATACTTTATCCTTACAAACGCTCATCTAAAAATTACAAGCTATGGAAAAAATATTACTCAGGGGCTAATGGATTATTTTCAATTGTAATTAAAAGTAAAAAAAAATTATCAGTAATTAAATTTGTAAACTCACTTGAATTATTTGGAATTGGTTATAGTTGGGGAGGTTTTGAGAGCTTAGTGCTTTTACAAGACTTGAGAGCTAAAACGAAATATACTGCGGCAAGAAAATATCTTAAATTTAATAAAGACGAACATATTGTTAGGTTTCATATAGGACTTGAAGATCCAAAAGATTTAATTGATGATTTAAAAAGTTCTTTGAGCTATATTAAATAATCTTGTATGTCAGAAAAATTTATTCCAAACAAACTAGCGTTTATTACTTTGCTTGCAGCATGTTCAGTAATTCTTATTTCGATGGGATTAAGACAAACTTTCGGACTATTTTTTAGTGCATTTGAAGAAGGACTAAATTGCACTAGAACTGAATTTGGGTTAGCAATTGGTTTGCAAATGATATTTTGGGGGATTTTTGCGCCAATATTTGGTTTTTTCGCAGACAAATTTGGTGGAAATAAAGCAGTTTTCATTGGCTTTATTATTTTTGGACTGGGGATTTACATGCTTTATGCCGGACCTAATACAGGGATCTATTTTCAAATTAGTTTGGGTTTACTAGTTGGGACGGCTTTAGGCGCTACAGCTATGAGTGTACCAGTATCAGAGGTTGGAAAACATTTTCCAAATCAAAAAAGAACTATAGCAACTGGCATAGTTACTGCAGCAGCATCAGTTGGTTATTTTCTAGCACCATTATTTACTCAGTTTTCTCTTGGTAACGTAGGTTGGGAGCAAACATTAAAATATTTTATGTACTTTATCATTATTGGTCTTATTGCTTCAGTTTTTCTATTACCCAAAAAACAAGAAAAATTTTTAAAAGCAAATGTTAAAAAACAAAATTTCACTGATGCTATAAAAGAAGCTTTTTCCCACAAAGGATACGTTTTATTAGTTGCAGGATTTTTTGTGTGTGGATTTCAAATAACTTTAGTTGCAACCCATGTCCCAGGATATATGCAAGATAAAGGTTTAGGAGGTTGGACTGCTACAATAATTTTGGCTTTAATCGGCTTATTTAATATAGTCGGCACTTTAGGGATTGGATATTTAGGCACAAAGTATAGTAAAAAAATACTACTTAGCCTTTTATATTTTTTAAGAGCAGTTATTATAGCTATATTTATATTTACTCCTCCTTCAATTTATATTTCTGTGTTTTTTGGAATTACTTTCGGACTGCTTTGGCTGTCAACAGTTCCTCCAACCAACGGCATAGTAGCTCAAATTTTTGGCACAAAATACTTAAGCACACTTTTTGGTATTGTTTTTTTAAGTCATCAAGTTGGGTCATTCATAGGAGCTTATTTAGGCGGTTATTTTTATGATGTATATGGATCGTACGACTACGCTTGGTACATCGCTATAGCGCTTTCAGTATTTGCAACACTTGTTCATTTACCTATAGATGAAAAACCCTTAGTTAGTGACGCAAAACAAGCCTAAACAAATAAAATGGATGAATGTGGATAAGATCATCCTCAGGTTGTAAAATGAGTCCGCATTGGAATCAAAAGTGAATCAAAAGGTGAACAAACTTTCTTTTAAACTTATAAGTTGTGGATAATTGACCTCATCATTTTAATTGTATATTAAACGTAATATTGTTTATAAATTGGGAAAAACTAAACAGAATAAATTATAAATTAAAGGAGAAAAAATGTTTTCAAAAGAATTAGGCACTAAACTGGATAAATACCACTTACTTAAACATCCTTTTTATCAAGTGTATTGGAATGAAGGAAAATTAAATCGAGAAATTATCAAAGATTATGCCGAACAGTATTATCAACATGTAAAAGCTTTTCCAAGATATATTAGCGCCACTCATTCTATTTGTGATGATCTTGAAAAACGAAGAATTCTTCTCGAGAATTTACAAGACGAAGAAAACAAAGATGGAGATCATCCTAAGTTATGGAAAAATTTTGCAAAAGCTTTGGGCGCAGATGAGAAAAAAATTGAAAATGTGAAACTTGATTGGTTTACAAAAGATATGATCGATAATTTCTTCTCTCAAGCGAGAAAATCTTATGCAGAAGGTTTAGCGTCATTATATACTTATGAAAGACAAATTCCTGAAATAGCTGAAACAAAAATTCAAGGATTAAAAAAATTCTACGGAGTGAGCTCTAAGGAAGGTTTAGAATTTTTTGAAGCGCACAAATCTGCAGATGTAATCCATAGAGCGGAATGCGAAAAACTTCTAGACGGATTATCAAAAGAAGAACAAACTAAAGCTGAGGAAGCTTCATTGTTAACAGCTAGATATCTATGGAACTTTTTAAGCGGGATGACATCGAAACATAAGTTACATTTAATTGCTGCTTAATATAAGTTTAACAGTTTAAGCAATGAAAAACGATAATCATGTTTGGGACAACAAGCTCCCAACTGCCCAGATGCTTGGTCGATGGCAACCATGGCACGGTGGACATCAAAAACTTTTTGAAGAAATACTAAAAAAAACTGGACAAGTAAATATTATGGTACGTGATGTAAAAGGAGTTGATGATAATCCTTTTGATTTCGAAACTGTAAAAAAAAATATTTTTGAGGCTTTAAAAGACTATAAAAATAGAATTCAAGTTACATTAGTTCCTAATATTACCAATATTTGTTACGGAAGAGGAGTTGGCTATAAAATTGAAGAAATAGTTCTTGACGAGAAAACTCAACAAATTTCAGCTACAAAAATTAGAGAACAAATGAGAAAAGAGGGAAAACTTAAATAGTTGCGAGCCTTTCTCACTTGACCTGTATTTATCACATATATAAAATAATTTACCCAGGGAGAAACAATTATGTTTACAAATAATCCATTTGCAGAGTTGACTTCAACACTTCATCCAATAGCTATGCAATATTTTGTGGTTTCAATGATTTTGCTAGTAATCATTAGTACTGTGTTAGACATGATTCATAAAAAAAATGTTGTTTATTTTTTTAGAAACGCAAAGAAAGCCAAAAAATTAGCGAAAATTAAATTAAGCTCAATCAAAAAAACTGCAGTAATATTAAAGACCGTTGCTCATGATATCGGAACGACCTCAGAACTTGGAATGGGCAAGAGAAGAATAGCCCATGTTCTAGGTATGTATGGAACTATTTTATTTTGGATTACCTCAGTTGCGTTAATATTCAATTACACAGATGGATCTATTGCACCTTCCTATATTACAATAATATGGCACATTGGAGCTATTATGACTTGCCTTGGAGGATATTGGTTTTGGTTTTTCTTAAGAGTAGATGTTTCTGCAGAGGCGCACCCCTGGTATAGATTAATTACTGCTGATTTATTTGTTCTAGCATTATTGGCTTGCGCTACATTTGGACTTGCTTGGTCTTATACTCAGCATTCTGATTTAATTGGACTGAGTTATTTTTTTTTAATTTTATATATTATTTCAAATTTAGTTTTATTTGGTGGAGTGTATTGGTCTAAATTCGCTCATATGTTCTATAAACCAGGAGCAGCAATTCAAAAAAATTTAGCTGAAGCAGACGGGTCTAGAGACAATTTGCCACCACCAGCCGACGCACCAGAACAATTTGGTCTAGGAATTAAAAGAGAACAACCTAAGCATTATTAAAGATTTTATGATAAGAAACCTTAAGGAAGAAAAATAATTTATGTCTACATTCGTTTATATGACTAGATGCGATGGCTGCGGTCATTGCGTTGATATTTGTCCATCAGACATAATGCATATTGATGAAACGATAAGACGCGCAAAGAACATTGAGCCAAATTTTTGTTGGGAATGTTATTCTTGTGTAAAAGCATGTCCAAATCATGCAATTGATGTAAGGGGTTATGCAGATTTTGCTCCAATGGGTCATAGCGTAAGAGTCAGAAGAGAAGAGGAGAAAGGTACAATTTCTTGGAAAATTAAATTTAGAAACGGCACTGAAAAAGATTTTGTATCTCCTATTACTACAAAACCTTGGGGTAAATTTATTCCGAAATTAGCCGAGGGAGACAAACCTAGACAAGGTGAAATGAATTCACAAATTCTATATTCTGAACCAGAGGGCTTAGATACCAAAAAAGATCTTCCTACAATAAGCAAAGATTCATTCAAAAAAGGCGTTTATTATTAATGCCGAAAAATAAAACAGTTTTTGAAGATTGTGATGTATTAGTTGTCGGAGGAGGTATGGCTGGAACGGGAGCGACATTTGAAGCTAGGCATTGGGGTAGAGATTTAAAAATCATTTGTGTTGAAAAAGCCAACATAGATAGAAGTGGAGCAGTAGCTCAAGGTCTATATGCAATTAATTGTTATATGGGCATGAGATGGAATGAAAATCAGCCCGAAGATCATGTTAGATATGCAAGAAATGATTTAATGGGACTTGTTAGAGAGGATTTAGGATACGACATGGCACGTCATGTAGATTCAACTGTTCATATGTTCGATGAATGGGGCCTTCCAATGATGAAAGATGAAAAGACTGGACGATATCAAAGAGAGGGAAAATGGCAAATAATGATACATGGAGAAAGTTATAAACCAATTGTTGCAGAAGCAGCAAAAAAATCAGCGGATAAAATTTATAATAGAATAATGGTTACCCATTTATTGATGGATGAAGATAATGAAAATAGAATCGGTGGAGCAGTCGGGTTTAATATGAGAACTGGAGACTACCACGTTTTTAAATCTAAAACAGTCATTGTGGCTGCTGGGGGTGCATCACATATTTTTAAGCCGAGAGCAGTAGGTGAAGGAATGGGAAGAACTTGGTATGCGCCTTGGAGTAACGGCTCAGCTTATGCGCTTCCAATAGCAGTAGGAGCAAAGATGACCCAAATGGAAAATAGAATTGTTCTTTGTAGATTTAAAGATGGTTATGGACCAGTAGGAGCATATTTTTTGCATTTAAAAACTTACACTCAAAATGCTAACGGAGAAAATTACGAAAAAAAATGGTACGATAAGACTAAAGAGCTTGTTGGTGAATATATAGATCATCATCCAACTCCTACATGTCTAAGAAATCATGCTTTTATCCAAGAAGTAATGGCTGGAGGTGGACCAATACAGATGGTTACTAAAGAAGCGTTTCAAGACCCTCATCTTGAGACAGTTGGTTGGGAAAATTTTCTTGGAATGACAGTTGGTCAAGCAGTGGTATGGGCTTCACAAAATATTGATCCAAAATATACAAATCCAGAGCTAACAACATCCGAGCCTTATGTAATGGGCTCACATGCTACGTGTTCTGGAGCTTGGGTAAGTGGTCCAGAAGATATAGCACCATCAGAATATTTCTGGGGGTATAACAGAATGACAACTGTTGAAGGTTTATTTGGAGCTGGAGATACGGTAGGCGGAAGTGCACACAAGTTTTCATCAGGATCTTTTACTGAAGGTAGATTAGCAGCCAAAGCTGCCGTAAAATATATTCAAGATAAAAAAGCTGAAAATATTAAAGTATCAGAAAAACAATATAATGAGTTAAGGGAAATCATATTTAAACCATTAGAGAACTATACTGTTGGAAGAAACGAAATTACTGGAGGAACTGTTTCCCCTAGTTATATATCTCCAATTCAAGGTTTACAGAGGTTACAAAAAATTATGGATGAATACGTAGGTGGAATTACTGCTAATTACATGACTAATGATAACTTGCTCAAAAAGGGGTTAGAATTACTTGATTGGTTGCAAGAAGATCTAGAGAACATAGGAGCAGAAGATTATCATCAGTTAATGCGAGCTTGGGAGTTAAAACATAGAACTTTGACATCTCAATGTGTGACTGAACACACTCTTTTTAGAGAAGAAACTCGATGGCCAGGATATTATTACAGAGGAGATAAATTAAAACTAGATGATGAAAACTGGCATTGTTTAACTGTTTCAAGAAGGGATCCTAAAACAGGGAAATTTTCAATGGAAAAAATGCCCGTTTACCATATTATTGGCGACGAAAAGGAAAAGAAAGCTTCTTAAAATTAAATGGATTTACTTGGGAAATCCGATAAAGAGATCCAAAAAATAGCACAACCTATTTGGGATAACCTTGTTAAAACTTCAAATGTCAAAGATTATGGTGGTTTTACTAAAGATTTTTCATCTCAGATGCTTTATGGAGCTAATGAAGTTGAGCTTGGAAAACAGTGGTCAAACAATAAGCTACTAACAAGTCTATCAGAAAAACAAGATTTTTTAGGATGTATTAGACGAGGTCAACATATTACTGTTCTCTACAGACAAACTAGCAACACAATCCCAGGAGAATTTCTTGGTCGATTAGTACTGGGAATTGAAGATGGAGAGGTAAAAATTTTCGGAGCCACAATCTACTAAGTGCGGCAAGTTGTCAAAATTAAATTTTTTGATAAGTCCCATTATTATGATAAGTAAAATTAGTGTCCGCATTAAATTTTAACCAAAAATTCAAAATAAAAGCATCTAGACTTTTAAATCTAAAATTTTTTCTTCAAATAGGATTATCGGCTTTTTGGGCTCTGATTCTTACTGGCACGTTTATAAAGTTTTTTTAAACTTAAATTTTTCAATAAACACTAAACTTTTCAAGGATATCTATTGATTGACATCCTAATTTTTGAGGCATACTTAAGAGTATGCTAGAAATTTATCTGCCTATAGCTCAAGTAAATGTAGATATTTTTTTACTTCTTTTTCTCAGTTTGTCAGTTGGCATATTATCAGGATTATTTGGGGTTGGCGGAGGTTTTTTGATGACCCCGTTTTTGATATTCATGGGCATACCGCCAGTTTATGCTGTTCCTAATGAAGTAAATAATATTTTAGCAACATCTGTATCTGGATCTCTTACACATTGGTTTAAAAATACCTTAGATTATAAGATGGGTTTGTTAATTGTCAGCGGAGGTATAGCAGGAACAATTTTAGGAATAACTTCTTTTACATATTTTTCTGAAATTGGCAAAATAAGCTTAATCATCTCTTTGCTATATATGTATTTGCTAGCGATAGTAGGCACATTAATGATTATCGAGGGGGTGAAGGAAGTTGATCAAGCTAGAAAAAAAATAATTATAAAAAAGAAACTTCACGATCATAATTGGTTTCAAGGACTACCTTTTAGGACACGATTTCCTAAATCAAAATTATATGAAAGCGCTATAACACCCATTTTATTAGGTCTAATTGTAGGTTTTGTTGCAGCGATGATGGGTATAGGTGGAGCGTTTTTAATGGTTCCAGCTATGATTTATATTGTGGGAATGCCTGTGAAATTAATTCCAGGAACATCTTTATTTGTAACAATTTTTATTAGTGCGATTGTTACTATACTTCATTCTTTAAACTACGGTTCAATAGATTTATTTTTGGTAGTGCCTTTAATACTTGGGTCGATTTTGGGTGTTCAATTTGGACAAAAAATTGGTCAATTTTTGGATAGTTCTCACTTAAAAACATTATTTGCGTTATTACTTTGTTCAGTTGCCATAGCGATTGCTTATGACTCTTTTTTTAGAGATAAAACTAAGGACTTAGTAAATAATAAAGTAGTAGTTTCCGATTTAAATGTACTTGCTGAATTCACTTTAAAGTTTTCGAACGAGTCACCTTTTTTATACGGAGCTTTTGCAATAATTTTAGCAATTGCTCTAGGCTCTTTAGCAGCCTGGATGAGAAAAATTGTTAGCCCCGTAATTAAAAAATTACTGAGTGATTTTAGAAATAAAAATCAACCAAAAAAAGATGAAGTTAAATTTCCAGAAAAATAAAATTTCAAGCACTTCTATAAAGCTTGGTCATCACAAACTCTTTATGACCTAAAGCTTCAGCGCAAGTAAGCCTGCCGTTAGCAACTCTTAACATTACTTTAATCAACTCATCCCCCGCTTGTGATAAATTTATTTCTCTTGATAAAATTTTTGAAACATCGCAGTCTACATGTTCTTTCATTAATTTTGCAGTGAGAGGATTAGCTGTAAGTTTTACTACTGGTTCTATAGGGTTTCCAATTATATTTCCTTGTCCCGTTGGAAATAAATGTATATTAAATCCACCTGCTGCTTGTAATGTTACGCACTCTGCAGCTGCGGAAGATGTATCCATAAAATATAAACCTTTACCTTTTTTTGGTTCTTCAGCAGGTTCTAATACATCTATAAATTTTAAGTTGCCAATTTTTTGAAAGTTTCCAAAAGCTTTTTCTTCAATTGTTGTTAATCCCCCAGCTATATTTCCAGCTGTGGGTTGACTTTCCGAAAGATCATCAGTTGCTTCTTTTAATATGAAATCATTATATGCGCTCCATGTTTTCATAAATTTTTCTTTTGCCTCGGGGGTGGCTCCTCTTGCTGCACAAACCGTTTCTGCTCCTGTTAATTCCGAAGTTTCTCCAAAACATAAATGAACTCCAAATGGTTCTAATTTTTCCATAAGATTTCCTACAGTAGGATTTGATGCCAATCCAGAGGTAGTATCCGACTCTCCGCATTTGACAGAAATCCACAAATCACTTAGTGGACATTCCTCTCTTTGTTTTTCTGAAGCCCATTGTGAAAACTCTTGAGCTTTTTTAGAAGCTTTCATAATAGTTCCAATATCGCCTGTTCTTTCTATATGAAAACCTTCAACTGGTTTACCTGTTTTAGCAATTTCATCAACAATCCTTTTCGTCCATTTAGGTTCAATTCCAATAACTATTACTGCAGCCACATTGGGATTTTTTCCTGTACCAATCATTGTTCTAAAATGTAATTCTAAATCTGCTCCGAATTGCAATCTTCCATATGAATGTGGTAGCGCTATAGTTCCTTTAATATTGTTTGCTACTGCTTCTGCACAAGCATTTGAAATATCATCAACAGGAAGAATAATAACGTGGTTTCTTGTTCCAGCTCTACCGTTTTCTCTTTTGTAACCTAAAAAACTTTTTGGAATTTCCATTAAATTACCATTTCTTTGTTTTCACGTTATGAACATGGACGTGTTCACCCTTTTTTATTGATTTAACAACTTTCCCTATATCGTGACCATATTTTAAAATAGTATCACCCTCTTTAAGGTCTTTAAGGGCAATTTTATGACCTAAAGGAACTTCATTAGTAGAACTTACTTTGATGGTTTTGTCATTTTCCATAATCCAAGCATTACAATCTTGACCTTTTTTGGTTTTTTCTATAACGACAACGCCAACGTTATCTTTTTCATCGTGGATAATAAGGTCTGGCTGTGACATAAAATATTTAATGGATATAGACTAAATTTTGATATATTGAAAGAGAGTTTATTAG